>SAMEA3663028__coassemble_129_pt1 | contig 33806 bp, 25 predicted proteins | sample SAMEA3663028__metabat2_high_PE_014 | metagenome-assembled genome bin SAMEA3663028 (sample SAMEA3663028) | pig gut metagenome | biome: pig gut; feature: pig-associated habitat; material: faeces | place: France | collected 2012 | reverse complement strand
AAAGCATATGAGCCCTGTGCCTTGGCGAGGGAGTTGTAATTCCAGTACATGCAACCGAGGTCGGAGATGCCTGCGGTGATGGAAAGAAGCTTGAACGGCTTCCATCTGATACCGAGGTCAACAGCTCCACCGTAGCCTGCAGGACGGAATGCGGCTGGATCCTGATTGAAATTGATAGTCCAATTGCCGTCAGGGTCTGTTGCGAATGAAGCGAGACTGCATGCTATTCTTCCGCTTGCATTGACATTTGCGGATGCCTCTGTCTCATTGATGGTAAGATTGGCTTTGCTCGCATTGATGTCTGCTGCTGCAAGACCGAGAAGGAACTTTGCACGGAAACCGAAGGTGAAGTTGCCCTTCTGGTTCTCATAAGCTCTTCCGAGTGCGATTTCGAGGTATGAATCCAAACTTGCACTCAAAGAAGACAAATCATAGCTTCCTCCATTTTCAGTGCCGCACTTGAGGAACTTGAAGGCATCCCCCGGAAGATATGCTGCGGTATTTGCCCTGAGGTTAATTTCAAAGGTGCTCATCTTGTGCTCCTTGCGGGCTCCGAATGAAATAAGGTTTACACCACCGTTGACAGCCAGATTGTTGGCATCCTTGATGTTTGCGAGGAAGTCCTCGGCTGAGATGCTCTTGTTGAGACCGGTAACCAGTCCGTTTCCATCAGGGTTCTTGTAGAGGAAGTCGGAGAGGCCAAGATCGCTCTTGCCGGTAAGGTCAATATTGCCGACACCAAGGCCGAAGAAGGCCTTTTCTGACATGATTGCAGGATTGAGCCTGTAACCATATACATAGTTGTCGAGGAAGTAGCCGCTTTGCGTCTGAGCAAAAGCGCTTGTGCAGAATGCTAAAGCAATTGCTGCTGTGAGAATAGTTATCTTTTTCATAATTACTTGAGATTATCGAAATTGATGGTGACACCGTCAGGCACTACAACTGAAACATTCTTCAGCATAATGTAGTCGGATTCCTTGAGATTGTCTCCGTTTGAACTTACCTTCGCTGAGAATCTGATATGACTGATGCCGCTCAAATCTGCGCCTTCGGAAGCCTTGAGCATAAGTTCGAATTTGGATTCGGTCTTGGCTTTGAGAGCATCGGATTTAACAGGCTGTATTGCAATAGCAGAGTAGCTGTCGGAAGCTTCATCATAACGGAGAAGCTCAGCCTCGATGCTTGCCGAGAGAGGAAGCTGGTTGTCAACATCAGCCTTTATGCCCGCATTAGTGTAGGCGAGTACTTCCTCGAGAGTCTTGCCGGCATCTCCGAGAGTAAGTGTATCGGAATAGTTGTACACAAACTGCTCTCCGAGCTGGACAGGTGCGCTGATGCCGTAATTGATATCGAGAGCATAATCCGCACCGGTTTCGATGTAGCATTCACGGTTCTTGTCAAGAGCCATCTTCAAATCCACCTTGATTGTATCTGCCTCGCTGTTGAGTATAGGGTCAAGGTCGAGGCTGAAATTGTTTGCTGCGGTAAGTGTCTCTGAAGGGTCTGAACTGTATGGGAAGTCGAGAGTGAGATTATACAGTCCTTCGTTTACGGATGCTGATGCATTGACCGGCACAGCAAGGCTGGAAACGATGTCGGCTGAAAGAGTTACATCAGGAAGGTCGAATACTGTACCTGCCAGAGCATCCCCGAGATTCAACGCGAAAGCCATAGTGGTATCAAGCTGATAATCAACATTTGCTCTGACGCTCTTTACTCCAATCTTGTTGTCGGAATCGGCAATCTTTGCGTTGATGGTACCGGTAATAGTGCCGGACAGGGTATTGAGGTCGATTGAAGGATTGACAGCAAATACCTTTCCGCTGACCTCAATTGAATCGGTGAGGGCCTTGCCATCAGCCTTGAGCTGCTGGAAATCGATGGAAGAAAGGTCGAAGCCTTCAATTGCTATCTGCTTTGAGAACTTGCCGTCCTGTCCGATTTCCCCCTTGAGCTCAATTGTAGAAGGATGGATGAAGTCAGGGAGCTTTGCTGTGACATCAACTTCAAACTTTCCGTTTCCTATGTCAGGAAGGCCGGCAATGGTAAGGTCGAGATCTGCCTTTACATCCGTAAGTTCAACCTCGGAAACTTTAACAAGCATCTCAGGGATAGCCTCAGCTTCCATAATGCTGAATTTGAAACTCTGGTCCAGATTGCAGGCAAGTTCATCAACGGAAATGGACTTGGCCCGGATCTCAGGAATTGAGGCCTGGAAAGCAATCTGTGCACCGGAAAGTTTGTCAACAGTTGCCTTGTTCACAGCACTTTCTGCGATTCCGACAGTTCCGTTAACGGAATACTTGGTGGATACCAGATACTTGCCGTCAACTTTTGCAGGGGTAACGACCAGTTTCTCGATAGGGAGAGAGTAGTTTGCGGTGGCAATGTCCCGAATCGTGATTGAATGGCTTGCCTGGTCATAATTGAGCGCAGCCGGAACGGAACTGAACTTGACAATGTCAGGGAGGACGACTTTGACGCCTTCACCGGCACTGATTGCAAGGCCTCCAAGGTCAGGCATACTGAGAGAAATATTGATTGCAGGATTTCCTTCAGGAATGATGGTGAAGGTTCCGAAGTCACCGACTCCGTCAGGGAGTTCAACCTTGATTTCCGTTTCGTCAACCTTAACTTCCTGGGAGACAGGATTGATGACAGCATTGAAGTCTGCAAGTGCAAGATTTGCAACAACGCCGGCCTCGAACACAACATCTTCAGCATCAGTCTTCGGAAGAAGGGCGGTGTTGACTGTTCCGCCGATGCTCATAGAGGCGTCAAGCTGAATCTTGTCAGACCAGCCGATGCTTCCATTTACTGGGGCAGGGAGATTCAACTTGCTGATTTTCACTGTCTTGTTAACACCGCTTGAGATGTCTGCGCCGCTGATTGTCAGAGTGTTGCCGCTGACTCCGTCTCCGCTGATCTGAAGATTCGCAGGGAACTGAACGGTGAGATTATCTATAGTTGCATTCAGACCTGTGGCTGAGAGATTTGCAGCAGAAATAGTAAGATTCAGCTGGGATGCCTCAGTAAAGGAAATATCGGATACGGATTTTACCTGCTCCGGAAGGGTAATGGCAGGGATGTCAATCGGAATTTCCTTGGAAACGGATGAAGAGACAGGGTTGATTTCGCAGGTAACGGATTCGATGCCGAAGTTCACGAATTCAATGTTGACATCAAGTCCGAGGTCACCGGCAATTGCCTGAGCCTGAGTGCAACTGGCGGTCGCTCCATAGAGGAAAGCGTTTCCCGAGATTGCTATCGACTTGTTGGAGAACAGTTTGGAGACATTTACTCCGGTGATGTTGTATTCCTTTCGTGCAGTGAAGTTTCCGGCCTTGTCAAGAACCAGGGAAGAAAGGTCCAAAGCTCCTGTAACACCTTCTATTACAAGCACATCGCTCAAATCAACACTGATTTCAGGAACGATGAAACCTGCGGATAGAATGCAATTGCTGACAGAGATGGAAACCACCATTTTGGCTCCGGACTTCAGTTTTACATCGCTGACCGAGCGTATTGTGGAAGGAAGGCTGACTGCCGGAATGTTCTGGGCTTCGAAATCGGCGGGGATGCAGGTGTCCGGGAAAGAAACCGTGGATTGTGCGAGAGCAGCGGCAGCCGCAGCAGCAGTCTGAATGCTGCTCTTTGACATTATTACCTGGTTTCTGGATACAGGATCCACGCTGTAATCGAGGGAATAGTCATTTGAGGCAAGTCCCAGTTTCTTGCTCACGGACTCTGATACAGGATCGATGCTGATATCGAGAGCTGATGAAAAATCGTCAAGAGTAATGGTCTGGCCGAAATCCTGAGCATCGACTTTCAGGGAAGAAGCGTCAATGTTTCCCATGTCATAGGAGAAATCCTGAGTGAAATCGACAGCGTCAATCTTCACCATCTCCGAGAGTTTGAGAGAGTCGATCATGGAATCCAGAGAGTACTGTCCTTCAATGGAAAGGAAATAGTTGCCCTCTGAATCGGTTTTGAGATACTCGCCGAACTGGGTGGTGTCAAGACCGGATAGTTTTACGATGGAATCTACCCTCAATTTGGATGTGCTTTGGACAAGAGGAAGTGCAATTCCTTTTTCAAAGAGAGTTACAGTCTTGTCAACAGCCAAAATGTTTTCGGCATTGTACAGTTCATCGAACGTACATCCTGAAACGATAAGCGCCAGAACCGCAGCAGGAATGACGCCGGATAATTTCAAGAGTTTTGTTTTCATTTGGTCACGGGTTAAATAATTCGCCGCAATATAAGAAAAAAATCAACACCTTGGTTATCAAATTTATACAAAAGCTGTTACACATATGTATATTTGTCATATTCTATAATTTATCTAATTGATATTATGTTAACTTGCGTATATAAAACACTCTCCTGACTTTCGTAACGGCTATTGGATACTAAAGTGACAGATATTCTCCCAGCCGCTCCGGCCAGTAGTTCATTACGAGCTCATCCGGGAACGCGGTTTCTTCGAGCAGCGGATAAATCCTCGAATAATCGGCAATCGAAAAAGAAATATGCGCATCGCTTCCCAGAATCAGCGGAACTCCGTGCTTTTTGTGAAGGCGAAGCAATTCCAGATTGTTTTCGAGTGCACCGACTTTATTTCGTGTCGGATTCATAGTCCAGTTGTTGATTTCCAGCAGGGTCCTGTGTTCGGCGGCAGCGAGAACCAGCGGTTCGAAATCGAGCTGCGCAGTGCCGTCTCCGGGATGGCTGATGATATTCACCCAGGGATTCTTAATGGTATTTATGACAGCCTGAGTATTCTCTTCCCTGCTTCCGCCTTTGAAGCAGCTGGCGTGTATGCCGGCAATCCGGATGTCCATTCTTTCATAGTATGAAGGGTCCAGGTCCACGGTCCCGTCCAGGTCCAGGATATTGAGTTCCGCGCCCAGAAGCAGATGCACTCCGTACATTTCCCTCGGTATTGCAATCATATTATGGAAATAAATAGGATCGCAGGTGCCGGGGATTGCCGGACCGTGCTCAGTGATTCCCAGATAGGTCAAGCCCAATTGCGAAGCTCTTTGGGCCATTTCCTGAAGGCTGCTGTAGGCGTGGCCTGATGCTATGGTATGTGTGTGCAAATCAAGTTTAACCTGTCTCATATCATTTAATGTCTTAAGCAACAAAGATACATCAGAATTGATTATCTTTGCGCTCTATGTTACACAAGATTCTTCAAATTACCATTGATCCCCAGCAGGTCGAGCAAATCCAGAGCAAATCGGATTCGCTCCAGAGGGTTGGCCAGGAATTCATACGCATTATGCAGGAAGACCCGACTACCGCCTGGACAAAGCTGGGGCAGGATGCCCTCCATTTCGGACTCAAGGTGCTTGCTGCCCTGCTCATATACATAGTAGGTATCTGGCTCATCAGAAAAATCAAAGCTCTGATGAACCGGTCTTTCGAACGCAAAGGAACCGACAAAACTATTGCCAGCTTTGCCAATTCAGTGGTAACCGTATGTTTGACCGTATTGGTTATTATATTGGCAATCAGTACTTTAGGAGTCAATACTTCTTCTCTTGCTGCACTTCTGGCTGCTGGAGGTATGGCAATAGGCTTTGCCCTCAGCGGCACTCTCCAGAACTTTGCCGGAGGCATTATCCTGTTGATGTTCAAGCCTTTCAAGGCCGGAGACCACATCGAGGCTCAGGGCTACGACGGCATAGTCTCGGAGGTCAACATCTTCTCTACCAAGATAGTCACTTTTACAAATGAGGTTATCGTCATCCCTAATGGCGCCCTTTCCGGAGGAACCATCAAGAACAATTCCGACAGAGGCTGGCGCCGTTACGATTTCAAACTTCCGTTCGAGCACGGTACGGACATTGAAGCCGCGATGCATACTCTGGAAGATATTGCTCTGGCGGATGATAGGGTAATGAAAGGAGGTGAATCCCCTGAAGTTGCCCCTCCTGCCGCAATGGTTGACGATATAGATATGCACAGCATTACCATTGTGGTGAAAATGTGGGTCAAGTCCGAGAACTACTGGGACATTTACTACAATTTCAAGCAGAATGCCTATACTACCCTGCTTGCAAAGGGCTTCAAGATTGCTACTCCTAAAGTCAATATCGAACAATGAAAGATAAGAAAAGAATAATAGTAGAAAATGTCACAATTGAGGCCGTAGCCGCTGAAGGCAAGGCTCTCGCTCACGCAAAGCTGCCATCCGAGCCGGCTGATACAAGTGCCAGGGTGCTGTTTGTGGAATTTGCCGTGCCGGGCGATGTGGTTGATGTTCTGATTACCAAACATAAAAAGAACTACCTTGAGGGACGCATAGAGCGCCTTGTCTCCCCTTCTCCCCACAGGCTTGAGCCTTTCTGCAGTCATTTCGGAGTGTGCGGAGGATGCAAATGGCAGATACTTCCCTATGAGATGCAGCTGGAGGCAAAGACTCAGCAGGTCTATGACCAGCTTGTGCGGATCGGCCATCTCGAAGTGCCGCAAATCCGCCCTACCATAGGCTCGGACAAGATCCGCGAATACCGCAACAAATTGGAATTCACAGCTTCCGACAGGCGTTGGGTATTCTCCAAGGAAGAGGCCGGGGACCTCAGCGAAGAGGAGAGGCTCGGGCTTGGTTTCCACGTAGGCCGCTTTTTCGACAAGGTCCTGGACATAGAACATTGCTATCTGCAGAGCGAGCCGTCCAACGAAATCCGCCTCTTCTGCAAGAGGTATGCAATAGAGCACGGCATTCCTTTCTACAATCTCAGAGAAAATACGGGCGTTTTCCGCAATATGTTCGTACGTACCACGGACAGCGGTGAGGTGATGCTCATCATCTGCTTTGCCTGCGATTTCGACGGGCGTGCAGCAATGCTTGACGCAATTGCGGAGCGTTTCCCTCAGGTCACTTCGCTCTACTATTGCATCAACAGCAAGCTCAACGACTCTATGGGGGACCAGACCTGCATACTCTGGAAGGGAGACAGCGCAATATATGAAACTATGGAAGGCCTTCGCTTCCGTATCGGCCCTAAGTCTTTCTATCAGACCAATACCGGTCAGGCCTACAAGCTTTATTGCGTAGCGCGTGATTTTGCCTCTCTGAGCGGTTCAGAGGTGGTATATGACCTCTACACAGGCACGGGCACCATTGCCCAGTTCGTTTCCGGCAGGGCCTCTAAAGTCATCGGAATCGAATATGTTCCCGAAGCCATAGAAGATGCAAAGGCAAACGCGGCAGCCAATGGAATTGACAATTGCCAGTTCTTTGCGGGAGATATGAAGGATATACTCACACCCGATTTCATCAAGGCTCACGGCAGGCCGGATGTCATCATTCTCGACCCTCCGCGCGCCGGCATTCATCCTGATGTGGCAAAGGTGATTCTGGGAGCAAAGCCTCAGCGCATAGTGTATGTCAGCTGCAATCCCGCATCCCAGGCACGCGATCTTGAAATCCTGTGCTCCGAATACCGCATCACGGATGTCCAGCCTGTAGATATGTTTCCACACACCCACCACGTAGAAAATGTGGTTAAACTCGAATTTAAATGATACTTACAATAGTTTTTTTGATTCTCGGCCTGATTCTGGTGGTTTACGGTTCCGATATCCTTGTGGATGGAGCCTCTGCCGTTGCACGCAAACTCGGAATCAGCGAATTCGTAATAGGACTTACAATAGTCGGCTTCGGCACGTCCTGTCCTGAACTTGTGGTAAGTCTGAACGGAGCATTCAGCGGCTCCGGTGACATTTCGATAGGCAATGTTGTCGGCAGCAACATATTCAATACCCTGCTGATACTCGGCCTTACTGCGGTTATTGCTCCTATCGGCATCAGCTCCGAAAACAAGAGACGGGATATCCCCGTTCTGCTGACAGTTACCTTTTTCTTTATCCTGCTTTGTCTTAAAGGCAGCATAGGACTTGTTGACGGCATAATCTTCCTTATTCTCTTCGCGGCTTATATGTATTTGAGTTTCAAAGGCGACAAAGCCCCTCAGGAAAGCGGAGAGGAGAGCAAGCCCACTCCACTCTGGCTCTCGATTCTGATGATTGCGGGAGGCCTTGCCGGTCTTGTCCTCGGAGGCAAACTCTTTGTCAACAATGCAGTTGCAATCGCTTCCGCAGCGGGAGTCAGTGAGAAGTTTATAGCTGTAACCCTGCTTGCCGGGGGTACTTCCCTGCCGGAACTTGCTACCTGCATAGTAGCTGCCGTCAAGAAAAAAGGAGCTCTTGCACTGGGAAATATCTTGGGGTCCAATGTCTTCAACATTCTTCTGATTCTCGGCTGTTCAGCTCTTGTGACTCCCCTTTCTACAAAGGGAATGAGTTATGTTGACCTTGGAGTGCTGCTGTTGAGTACACTGCTTATCCTGTTTTCGGCTTTTACCGGAAAGGAAAAGAATTCTGTGGACCGTTTCGACGGAGCACTGATGCTTCTGGTGGAAGCAGCCTATATGGTTTACCTATTTGTCACGCTCTAGAAATACAGTGACAATCCCAGACTCAAGGCAAACTGATGGGCATTTGAAAAGATGATTCGGCTTCGCGGTACCAGGCCGTCGTATTTGTCGTAAGGCTGAGGTGTGCAGTTGCTTGCCTGAATCCGTGCCACAATATCCAGGCTTGTTGTCCCGGAAAGGTAATGCCTGTATCCTCCTCCAAGGCTGGCGAGAATGGTGTTGTCAATAAAACTTCCGGAATTCAATGCGACACCTCCGTTCAGCATGACAAAGGGACAGTCACCCTCTTTGCTGCCATTGAAGAAGTATTGGGCTTCACAAAGGATTGGCATAACCCGGAAATCCTCGAACAGCCCCATATAGCCGGTTTTGACATAGAATGCGCAGCGCCTGTTGACTTCACAGCCGAAGCCGAAAAGGAGATAGCCGTTGGTGTAGTAATCGAAGCCGCGACTCTGCTCCGTGACCCTGTATCCTATCCTCGTATAGTAGGTGCTGACAAATGACTGGAAAAGCTGTGGTGAATACCCCCAATCCGTGCCTAAGCGCATACGTACGGGGCCGGCTGCAAAAGCCTGCAGGGAAATCAGAACGGATGCTATGCTGACGAGTAAGTGCTTAAGTCTCATTTCAGAATTTGTAATAAATGGTCAGGCAAGGCATCCAGCAATGCAGAAGGCCATTTGCATACCAGGAAAGGTTATACTTATCCACATAATTTTCGTCCTTGCGCAGATGCATTCCGATTTCAGCGTACCAGTCAAGGGCAATGTCTATATTGCCCCGATAGCGGAGCAACACCCCGGCATCGGCAGTCATACTGGCCATCATCCCGGGATTTGAGTGCTGAAGAGTGCTGAAGTCCCGCACAAACCCTCCGGAAGCGCCTCCGCCGAAATAGAAAAAACAGTGGAAATCCTCAAAATCGCGGCTGGCAATAATTTCCTGATGACACCAATGCATCTTCGCTCCGGGCCAGGATTCCTCACCGTTTATAACGCCATCCATATTTATAAGAAGAGAATATGAATTGAAGCCGGTACTTCCGTTTTCGACCGTTTGTACGGCAAGGCCCATATCTTTAAGCGAATTGACAATGCCGATGCGGGCAATACGCACCTGTCCGGCTGCCGGATTGGCGGCAAGAAAGGCCAGAAGGACAAGAATAAGGTGCATATTGAAGCTTCGCCTCATCGGTATCGGTTTTAGACTATGCCAAGTTAGCATTATTTTTGTCAATTGACAAGAAAAGAAGTAAATTTGGGCATGGCAACAAAGCTTCTTGCGCCTCTTCCGGAGAGGATGAGGCCTCAAACTCTTGATGAATATGTCGGCCAGAGGCATCTGGTCGGTCCCGGCTGCATACTCCGCAATATGATTGAAAGCGGCAACCTTTCTTCTTTCATTCTATGGGGGCCTCCCGGAGTGGGCAAAACTACGCTGGCGGGAATAATTGCAAAAACCCTGAACAGGGATTTCTATACTCTTTCAGCTGTCAGCTCAGGGGTGAAGGATGTTCGTGAAGTGATAGACAAGGCAAAGGGCAATTCCCTGTTCCAGCAGGGTGCTGCTCCCGTGCTCTTCATAGATGAGATTCACCGCTTCAACAAAGCCCAGCAGGACGCCCTGCTTGGAGCTGTCGAACAGGGCATTTTCGTACTTATCGGAGCTACTACCGAGAACCCTTCTTTCGAGGTGATTACTCCCCTGCTCTCACGCTGTCAGGTCTTTGTCCTGAAGTCACTTGATGTGGAGGATCTCCGCACTTTGATGCAAAGGGCACTGGGCACGGATGAAGTTCTCAAAGAAAAGGATATACGAATCGAGGAAACGGATGCACTCTTCCGTCAAAGTGGTGGTGACGGACGCAAACTTCTCAATATTTTGGAGATTGTAGTGGATTCTTTTGCCGGTAAAAGCCCCGTTATCGTAAGTAACAAAACTGTTACAGAGTGTCTGCAACAGAATGTTGCGATTTATGATAAGGGCGGTGAGATGCATTATGACATCATTTCCGCTTTCATCAAAAGTGTGCGCGGCTCCGATCCTAATGCAGCGGTTTATTACCTTGCAAGGATGCTGGATGGCGGCGAAGACCCGCTGTTCATCGCCCGTCGCCTGTGCATTTTGTCTGCAGAAGATGTGGGGTTGGCGAACCCGAATGCCCTGCTGATTTCCCAGTCCTGCTTCGAGATTGTCCGGAGCATCGGTATGCCTGAAGCGAGGATACCTCTTGCGGAGTGCACTATCTACCTTGCCTCTTCCCCGAAAAGCAACTCGGCTTATATGGCCATTAATGCGGCAATGCAGGCTGCCTCCCGGGACAGTCTCCGGCCTGTGCCGCTGTATCTTCGCAATGCTCCTACCCAACTTATGGAGCAGCTCGGCTATGCCGACGGCTACAAATACGCCCACGACTTCCCCGGGCACTTTGCGGATTTGGAGTTTATGCCTGAGGGGCTTGAAGGCACCCGCTTTTATGAGCCGCAGCCCAACAGGCACGAAGATGTGCTGCGCTCGTATCTTGAGGCCTGCTGGCCTAAATATTATACGAAGAAGAAATAATCAGAACGGGTAGCCCACACCGAAGTGGATACCGAAGCCTCTGGTGCGGAGTGCCGTGAGAGGGTCAAGCCATTTGCGTTCAAGCGAAGGGTCGCGAAGGCGTATTCCCATATCGACACGAAGAAGGAGCAAGTCCATATTGACTCGTATTCCGAACCCCCAGTCAGCGGCAAGGGCACCCAAATCCACATCCGTTTTTTTCCATACATTGCCGACCTCGGCAAAGAGGGCACCTTCCACCATCCAGAACATAGGGAAACGGTACTCTATGTCTGCCTCAAGTTTCAGGTCGCCGGTCTGGCTCGGGATGCTGAAAGTCTCATCCATCTTGGAATAGCCCGGTCCCAGGGCTCTGGCCTGCCAGCCTCGCATACTGGATGCGCCTCCGCAATAGAATTGCTTCTCGTAAGGCATCTCGGTACTGTTGATATATGCTACGCCATAGCCTGCGAGAAGCCTGACTGCAATGCTCTGCCGGTCTTCATTTCCGAAACGGAAGCCTCTCGATACGCTGACCTGAGCCCTTGCGTACTGTGAATAAGGCGCTCCGAAAATCAACTTCTCCCCGGTATCGCCTGTCTTGAGTAAAGGATTCAAAAGGCTGATAAGGTTGCCGGAAATGTCTCCGTTGCCTCTTACGGTCCAGTAGGATGTCTTTGGAATGACATCAGAGCTTGTAGAATAGGACAGATTGAAGCCCAATCCCAAGTCGCAGTGACTCTGGTAAGTATATTTCATAAAAGGATTCCTGTCCAGTTTCTGGGCGAAATCCGAATTCAGGTCGAACAGCCGGACATAACTCAACTGAAGCGGATATATCTGGTAGATGAATTTCCTGTTCACATTTCCGGAATAACCGAGAGATGCGGAGAGCATATTTCTTGTATATTCCGGACGGCTTTGGTAATTGAATGCAAGGCTGAGTTCCGTTCTCGGCACAGAGGCACCCTTGAAACGGTCGTAGCTGAGTCCGAGGAATTTAGGGAAACTCAGGCTGATGCTGGTGCCGACTTCATTGGAATGCACATTGTCATCGAGTCTGAACTGGAAATTGCCGTTGAAACCGACATTGAGCCATTCTCCGCCACCGAACAGATTCTTGTGATAGACTGTGAGCTGGGGGGAGATTCCCATCAGTCCTGTGGAATTGGTGGATATCTCGAAATCTGCCTTGAAGCCCTGCAGTTTGGAATTCGAAAGGGAAATATCGCAATCCAGCACATCATCGGCCACCTGCTTGCGGTCTATGTTCACTCTGTTGAAGACCTTAAGGGCTGAGAATCTGGAATAGGTATTGGATATCGCAGTTTCATTGTACACATCCCCGGGCTTTATGAGATTCATTCCCTTGAGCACCGACTCCTTGAATTTAAGGTCTGCCGGATAGGAAATGTTGACATTGCCTATATGCACCTTGCATAATGGGGCTCCTGTAGCCTGCACCTTGTATTTGAGGGAAAGGGTTCCGTCCTGCCTGAGGGTGTCCGCCTCGAAGGAGTAGTCTCCCCTGTCGATGGAAAAATAGCCTTTGTTCTTGAGCACATTGACGGAACGGTTTACCTCGGCCAGAAGTGCTTCCTCGGAAAGGAAGTCCCCGACGCGAAGCGTACTCGAGAGGGTGTCGGCAAGGAAATCCTGCGAGAATTCCAGGCCCTCCGGCACATCATAGCTGATATCGCTGATTCTGTATCTCTGCCCGAGGGTGATGTAATAGCGCACACTCACCAGTTTGTCTCCTGTCTCAACCACTTCCGACTCAACCTTGGAATTGAACCAGCCGAGATACTCCAGGCGGCTTTCTATGCTTCTCTCGGAAATGCTTACAGAGCTTTCCTCGTAAATCACAGGAGGTTCCCCGATTTTCTTGAAGAGTCCCTTCAGGCCCTTGTCCTGATTGTCGGACCAGTTGTAGATGCTGAGGAAAGGGTTCAGACCGAAAAAGGAAGAGTTCGGAGTCTGCCTGATGTATGGGGTTACGCTGCTTGCGCTGAAATCGGATGAAGGATTGATCACTATGACTTCGTTGCGCTGAAGCCGCTTCTGTCCCTCCTGAAGTACCCTGGTGGTGCTGCAGGAGACTGCGAGCATCAGGCCCGCAATGGCAAAAACAATATTCAGCAAGATTTTTTTCATACCTTCAATCGTGCAAATTTAGTTATTTATTGGTATCTTCGCAATCCGAATTTATGAGCAGCTTGTCAGCATCAGAAATCAAAGCCATCAGAGCTCTTTCCCAGAAGAAGGTCAGGGACAGAGAAGGCCTGTTTGTTGCCGAAGGTGAAAAGATTGTAGCGGAGGCGCTGGACAGCGGCGCCGACATTCTTGCAATTTACAGGCGGGACGAAATAGGTGAAGAACTGATGTCCAGAATTTCGCTCCAGGACTCCCCTTCTCCCGTGCTTGCGGTTATACGCAAACCGCAGCCGAAGCCGGCCCGTCCTTCCGATGGTCTCTTTCTCGCCCTTGACAGTGTCCGGGACCCGGGCAATCTCGGGACTATACTCAGAATCTGCGACTGGTGGGGCATTGACGGCATCTTCGCATCTGCAGACACTGTGGACCAATACAATCCCAAGGTTGTGCAGGCATCTATGGGTGCCATTTTCCGCAAATATGTCAGCTACTGCGACCTGAGCGCACTGTGCCGCGATTTCCGCTCGCAGGGCTATAGCGTTTTCGGCACCTTTCTGGACGGAACCGACATTTATTGCGAGGAACTCTCTCCCCGCGGACTTATCATTATGGGCAGCGAATCTTTCGGCATCAGTGCCGAACTTGGAGCTCTGTGTGACCGCAGGCTCAAAATTCCGTCCTACGGGTCAGGCCCCAAGGCGGAATCCCTCAATGTGGCCATTGCGACGGCTGTAACAGTCGCAGAATTCAGACGCAAATTCAAATGATACTGAAGATCAATTCCCTATTTGCACTCCTGGTGCTCATTCCGGCTTTAGTCGGATGTACTTCAAAACCTCAGCCTGCCGCCAAATATATTTTCCTTTTCATAGGAGACGGCATGGGTGCTCCTCAGGTAGGTGTAACAGAATCATATCTCTCTTACCTTGAGGGAAAACAGGGAGGAGAGAAACTCACTTTTTCCGCATTCCCGGTTTATGGTGTTGCCGACAGCTACTCTGCTGACGCTATCATTACCGATTCGTCCGCTGCCGGAACAGCCATTGCAAGCGGCACAAAGACCTGCAATGGAATGGTCGGAGTAGCTGAAGATGGCGAAACCTATGTCAACAGTTTTGCCGTAAATCTCAAGCAGGATTACGGCTACAAAGTGGGAATCCTTTCCTCTGTGCCGGTCAATCACGCAACTCCTGCTTCTTTCTACGGTCACGACCGCAGCCGCGGCAATTACTACGCCATCACAACCCAGATTCCGGAAAGCGGCTTCGATTTCTTCGGCGGCTCGGGCTTCATTGAGTATTCCGGTCCTCACGGCGATGATGACAGCGAAGTCTTTCTTGAAGAGAACGGTTATACAGTAGTTTTCGGCCAGCAGGAATTCGAAAAGGAGTATGAACCCGGAAAGAAAATTGTGATGATTTCAAATCCTGTAGAGGAACATCGCGGAAACACTCCGAATTACGCCAAGCAGACCGATACCCTGGTAACTCTTGCCCGAATGATGGAGAACTGCCTTGAGGTACTCGGTGACAGGGAGCCGTTCTTTGTAATGTGCGAAGGCGGTGAAATAGACTGGGAGTGCCACGGACACAATACTATGGGAATGGTGAATTCCATCATCAATATGGATGAGGCCATAAAGGTCGCTTATGAGTTCTATCTCAAGCATCCGAAGCAGACTCTCATTGTTGTAACTGCAGACCACGAAACCGGAGGAGTGACACTTGGCAATCAGGGCCATTTCCCGAAATGGAAGCGTATTGCTGCAGGAGAAGATGACGGCAATAACGGAATCGGCTGGACCACCCACGGACATACCGGCAACCCTGTTCCTGTTTTTGCTGTCGGCAGGAATTCCGGAAAATTCACCGGACATTATGACAACACAGATATTTCACGCAAATTGCTTGGGCTCGAATAATGATAGTATATCAAGTACTTGCCAGACTTTTCGGAAGCGGCAGGTTTTCTGCTTTTGATTCCCGCTCCCTCGGTTTTCTCAAAGACCTCGGCATCACCCACATCTGGTACACAGGGGTGATAAGGCACAGCAGCGGGAAGGATTATGTCAAGGGTAACATCGGCTCCCCATATTCCATTGCCGACTATTATGATGTCAATCCCTATCTTGCCAATAAAGAAAAAGATAGGATGGCTGAATTTGAGCGCCTGATCAACCGTACCCACAAGGCCGGAATGAAGGTCATCCTGGACCTCATCCCCAACCACGTCTCCCCGGACTACAGCGATGCCCACGGCGGAATCCCAACTCTGGGCAGGCACGATTACGACTGGACCGACACGGACAAAATCGACTACTCCGACCGGCGCAGCTGGGACGCTCTGGAGGATATAGTGTCTTTCTGGTGCTCCAAGGGTGTCGACGGCTTCCGCTGCGATATGGTGGAACTTGTTCCGGTCCGCTTTTTCGCGGAGATGATTGCCCGTACCCGCAAGGACTATCCCGGCACGGTTTTCATCGGTGAATGCTACGATTTCGCCAATTATGCCGGCTATCTGAACCAGGGGCATTTCGACTATCTCTATGACAAGTCCGGAATGTATGACACCCTGCGCGGCGTTGTTGCCGGGGACAGACCGGCTTCCGATATTACTGCCAACTGGCAGAAACTGGGGCCTTTGCAGGGCCGTATGCTCAATTTCCTCGAGAACCACGACGAGCAGAGGATTGCATCCCCCTGGTTTGCGGGAAGCGCAAAGCGAGGCTATTGCGCACTTGCCGTTTCCGCCCTCTTCTTCCCTGCTCCATTTATGCTGTACTTCGGGCAAGAAATCGGGGAGGCCGCATTGGACGGACACGAGGGGCGTACATCCATTTTCGATGAAGCGGCCCATATAAGACCTTTCGGAAAACTCGGGGCATATCAATATGAAGTGCTGCAGCGCTATCGCGAAGTACTTCACCTCGCAGGCGAACTTGAAGGCTCGGCAAACTTTGACCTCTGCTATTGTCAAAAGCAGCGCGACGGCTTTGATTCCTGCAAGCATTTTGCATTTTTGCGCTACAATGACAGCACTCAGGTGCTGATTGCCTGCAATTTCAGCTCTTCAGAGGCTGAAATGAAGCTCAGAATCCCTTCTGAAGCAACTCAGGTATTCGGGAATGAGCTTGTTGTAAATATCCCCGCCTGGGATTTCATAGTTTTGAGGAAATAATGTATTTTTGCAACCCGATTTGACAATACACAACAAATTATAAAGAAATGAAAGATTCAATCATTATTCTTTGCGGTGGCGGTCCTGCCCCGGGAATGAACTCAGTTTCAATGAGTGTTGCCAAGACCTTCCTTTCAAAGGGTTACAGAGTAATCGGCCTTCACGGCGGTTACAGTGGACTTTTCTCCAAGAATGCCCGTATCGAGGACATAGATTTCGAGAAGGCTGACCGCTATTGGAACAGGGGCGGTTCATATCTTGAAATGAGCCGTTTCAAGCCGACTGACAAGGATTTCGAAGAGAATTTCAACCTTGAGCTTTTCAAGGATAACAACATCAAACTCCTGGTAACCATCGGTGGCGATGATACTGCGTCAACCGCCAACAGGATTTCCAAGTTCCTTGCAGCCAAGAACTATCCTATCGCAAACATCCACTGCCCTAAGACCATCGACAACGACCTCCCTCTTCCTAACAACACTCCTACCTTCGGATACAATTCTGCCAAGAATGAGGGTGCACATCTTGCCCGTACCGTCTATGAGGATGCGCGCACATCAGGAAACTGGCTCATCATTTCCGCAATGGGACGCACCTGCGGCTCACTTGCGCTCGGAATCGGTGAGGCTACACACTGTCCTATGACCATTATCCCGGAGATGTTCAACAAGACCCCTATGACTCTTGATACCATCATCAAGCTTTCCGTTTCAGCCATCCTGAAGAGGAAGATTATGGGTATCAACTACGGTACTATCGTTGCTGCCGAGGGACTCTTCCACAATGAGGGTGTTGCTGCGGAAGCTGCTGCTGCCGGAGTACATTTCACCTATGATGAGCACGGACATCCTGAACTCGGAAAGATTTCTAAAGCAGTGCTTTTCAACGATCTTCTCGAGAAAGAGTTCAAGAAGCTCGGACTCAAGGTAAAGAGCCGTCCTGTCGAAATCGGTTACGATGTGCGCTGCCAGGATCCGGTTGCTTACGACCTCACCTACTGCACCGAACTTGCAATGGGAGCTTACCAGCTCTTCGAGGAGGGAAAGACCGGATGTATGGTATATGTTGATGCCTACGGCAATGTATCGCCTCTCTATCTTGCGGACCTGCAGGACCCTGAGACCGGAAAGATTCCTCCGCGCGTAGTGGACATCAACTGCGGTACCGCACAGAACTACTACAAGTATATCGCAAATTACATTACCGAAGAGGACTATGAGGCTGCCAAGGCCTATGTTCCTAATCCGGAGGATTACGATTTCAAGAAGATTCTGGGCTGGTAAATCAAAATTACTTGCTATATTTGGAGGACGGTTTGATGACCGCCCTCCATTTTTTGTGTACTGTACCTATGAATAAAGTAACAAACTCAGAAAAGCTCCTGCTCAGACAGGAGAAACAGCCGAATGCTATTCTTTATGCCATCCTGATGTTGGTCGTCAAGATTCTCAACATCCCGGTCAAGCCGACTTTCATTTATAAGGCAAAACCTGCCGGGGAGAAGGGACCGTTTATCCTGGTAAGCAACCACGCATCGCGTTGTGACTACCTCTTTACCGCTCCCGTATGCTGGCCCAAAAGGCTCAACTACGTGGTCGGTTACAACGAATTCTTCGTTTTCCCTACCCTGCTTATGCTCAAGATGATGCAGGTTATTCCCAAGAAAAACTTCACTCCCGATGTCCATACCATTAGAGCCATCACCCGCATCATACGCTCAGGAGGAAATGTCTGCATAATGCCTGAAGGGATGAGTTCAATTACGGGTATGTCGCAGCCGGTTATGAGAGGCATAGGAAAAATGCTCAAAAAGCTTGGCGTGCCTGTCTATTACACCAAGATTTCAGGAGGCTACTTGAGCTTCACCAAGCATGATGTCAACCAGCGTAATGGCCGCGTTGAAGTCGTTGTGGACAAGATGTTTACTCCTGACCAATTGAAGTCTTTGTCTGAAGTTGAAATAGAGGACGCAATGGACCGTCTCCTTGCTCACGACGACTATATCTGGAACCGGGAGGCCAAGGTGGAATTCCCTTCCAAATTCGGTATGGCCTACAAACTTGACACTCTGCTTTATATGTGTCCGAAGTGCGGAGCACTGTACCGCCACAAGTGTGAAGGCGACAGGATGCAGTGCACCGGGTGCGGCAATACCATAGAGATGGACAAAACCGGAATGATTCACGCGGTTGGAGAAGACTCGGTATGTCCGCCGCTTGTGACTGACTGGACTTTGCTTGAACGCGAAAAAGCAGCTCGGGATGTGCGCAAGGAGGGTTTCAGCTACAGCGGCCACGTGAAGGTCGGCACTCTTCCCGAGCACGGTCATCTCCCTATAGGTGCTACCTCCATCATCACTGGAGAAGGAGAGTTGACTCTGACAGCCGAAGGCCTGTCCTTCGAAGGTCAGCTGGAAGGCGCTCCATACAGCTTCAAACTGCCTATTGCCAGCCTTCCTACCTTTGGAATGTGTACCGACATTTCCCGTTTCTATTCCTTTGTTGACGGAAAGTTCCTCGAGTTCTATCCTGACAACGGGGATGCCCTCCGTTGGGACCATCTGACTGAGGAAATGCACAGGGCTCAGGGCGGAAAGTGGCAGAATACGCCATATCGTCACATTTAGCAGTCTTAAGGCGCTGAGCTCTGGACATTTTCAAAGAAAATGACTATCTTTGGGGATTATGGACAAAAGCGCCGCAAAACAAAGGATAGAAGAGCTGAGGGCCCTGTTGTGGGAAAACAGCCGCAGGTATTATGTCGATAACGCTCCGACCATGTCGGATTTCGACTTTGACCGGCTTATGCGCGAACTCGAAGACCTCGAGAAAGCCTGGCCGGAATTCCAAAGCCCTGACTCCCCTACCCAGAAAGTAGGTTCGGACCTCGAAGATGTCCCTGTGCAGGGATTTATCCAGCGTCCGCACCGCTATCCTATGCTTTCCCTTGCCAATACCTATTCGCGCAGCGAGATTGAAGAATTTGCGGCAAGGGCGGTCAAGGGACTTGAAGGGCGCAGTTTCAACTGGTGCTGCGAGCTGAAATTCGACGGTACTGCAATTTGTCTGAGCTACCGGCACGGAAAGCTCGTCCAGGCCCTCACACGCGGTGACGGTCAGATGGGTGACGATGTGACCGCAAATGTCCGCAAGATTGCAAATATCCCTCAGCAGTTGCACGGAGATTATCCTGACGATTTCGAAATCCGTGGCGAAGTGCTTATGCCTTATGCTTCTTTCGATGCTCTCAACCGTCAGCGCGAACTTGAGGAAGAGCAGCCTTTCGCAAACCCGCGCAATGCCGCATCCGGCTCCCTGAAGTTGAGTGACCCTAAGGAGGTGGCAAGACGCGGGCTGTATTGCATACTCTACCATATCCCGGCCCAGAGCGTCAGCGATGACCTTGCCGCTTCCCACTATGAGCTGCTACGCAAGGCTGCAAGCTGGGGCCTGCCTGTTTCCGAGTACAACAGGCTCTGTTCGGATATTCACCAAATCGAAGCCTATATAGACGAGTGGAATGAGAAAAGGAAGTCACTTCCTTATGCCACTGACGGCATCGTGCTGAAAATCAACGAACTGGATGCTCAGAGAGAACTCGGTTATACAGCCAAGTCCCCTCGTTGGGCCGTAGCCTACAAGTTCAAGGCCGAGCAGGCTCTAACCCGTATCCGCAGCATCGACTATCAGGTCGGAAGAACAGGTGCGGTGACTCCGGTGGCCAATCTTGACCCTGTGCTTCTGGCCGGAACTGTAGTGAAGCGTGCAACTCTCAACAATGCCGACCAGATTGCCCTGCTTGATATCCGTATAGGTGACAATGTCTTTGTCGAGAAAGGCGGGGAGATTATCCCTAAGATTACAGGAGTGGATATTGCATCCAGGCCGGCAGATGCCCATCCTCCGGTTTTCCCTTGTGAGTGTCCTGACTGTCACACCCCTCTTGTCAAGGCTGACGGCGAAGCCAAGTGGTTCTGTCCCAACACTGACGGCTGTCCTATGCAGATCAAGGGCAAATTGCTTCATTTTATGTCGCGCAAGGCAATGAACATTCTCGCCGGAGATGCCACAGTGGACCAGCTTTACAATCTGGGACTTGCGCATACCCCGGCAGACCTGTATGACCTTACGACCTGGCAACTGCTCTCCATAGACGGATGGAAGGAGAAGTCTGCCAAACGATTCCTCGATTCCCTCCGCGAATCCATCAGCGTGCCTTTCGAGAGGGTGCTCTTTGCCCTAGGCATACGCTATGTAGGTGAACAGACAGCCAAGGAAATAGCCCGCCATTTCGGCAATATTGACGCAATCGCTGCCGCAAGTCTTGAAGAACTTGCCCAGGTCAAGGATGTGGGAGATGTCATTGCCCAGAGCATTTTCGACTATAGGGCCGATGCCCGCCACAGCATCGAAATACAGAGGCTGCGTGCACACGGCATCAGATTTTCCGTGGAGCAGCAGCTGGGACGGCTTTCCGATACCCTTGAAGGCCAGACAGTAGTAGTGTCCGGGAACTTCAGCATCAGCCGCGACTCCCTCAAGGAACTTGTGGAGCGCCACGGAGGAAAATGCTCCGGTTCCGTTAGTTCAAAGACATCATTCCTGCTGGCCGGAAGCAAGCCCGGCCCTGAAAAAATAAAGAAATGTCAGGAACTTGGCATCAGAATAGTCTCCGAGGACGAATTCTGGGGCCTGCTTCCTGAGGATAGCCGTATCGACAGGTCGGCCGAGACAGAACCGACACTGTTTTAAAAGTAGTGTATGAAATATACAGAATTCACAGACAAGGATTTTGAACTCATCAATAAAGCCTGGAACATTTTTGCAGGCTATGCGCGTGAGCGCTGTGCAGACGACAAGGAGTTCGCGATTGTTAAGAAAGCCTTCGATTTCGCCAACGAAGCCCACAAGAATGTGCGCAGGCGTTCAGGAGAGCCGTATATACTCCATCCGATTGAGGTGGCCCAGATTGTAGTCAAGGAAATCGGACTGGGATACAAATCAATGACTGCCGCCCTGCTCCACGATGTTGTAGAAGATACGGAATATACGGTTGACGATATCCGTGCCCTGTTCGGCGACAAGGTTGCTTCCCTGGTGGACGGTCTTACCAAAATCAAGACGGTGCTCGACAACGAGGACCGTACAAAAATGACGGACATTGAGACCAAGAGCCTTCAGGCAGAGAATTTCAAACGTATCCTTCTCACTCTGAACGATGATGTCAGAGTGGTGCTCATCAAACTTGCGGACCGCCTGCACAACTGCAGGACCATAGAATTCATGCCTGAGCACAAAAGGGACAAAATCCTCAGCGAGACTATGTATGTCTTCATCCCGCTTGCCCACAGGCTTGGTTTCTACAGCATCAAATCCGAAATGGAAAATATCTGGCTCCGCTTCAAGGAACCGGATGATTACAATACAATCAAGGCCCGTACTGCTCAGAATGTGGCTTCCACCAGCACTCTGATTGATGATTTCATTGCTCCTATAGACAGGGCTCTGAAGGCTGACGGCTACCGTTACGAAATCAAAAAACGTGTCAAGACCCCATACTCCATCTGGCACAAGATGAAGACCAAGCACGTTACCTTTGACCAGATTTTCGACCTGTATGCGGTGCGCATCATCTTCGAGCCTCAGACCGATGACCCGGTCAAGGAAAGGAAAATGTGTTACGACATATATTCCACCATCACCAGCATATACCGCTTCCAGCCGGACCGCCTGCGGGACTGGATAAAGTCCCCGAAGAGCAACGGCTATGAAGCCCTGCATTGCACTCTTATGAGTGAAGGAGGCAACTGGGTGGAGGTCCAGATACGTTCCAAGCGTATGGACGATATTGCCGAAAAGGGTATTGCAGCCCATTGGGCCTACAAGAAGGACGGCTACATTTCCGAGAATGACAGCGAAATGGACAAATGGCTCGCCAAGGTGCAGGATATCATCAAAAGCCCGGACCTGAGCTCGCTGGAACTTCTGGATATGATACACAAAGACCTGGTTACCAGTGAGATAGTTGTATTCACGCCTAAAGGCCACCAGCGCAGCATAGCAGTCGGTTCCACAGCCCTCGACTTCGCTTACCAGATTCATACCGACATCGGAGACCACGCAATTGCCGCCAAGGTCAATATGAAGCTCTGCACTCTTTCGCAGCAGTTGCATCAGGGCGATCTTGTGGAAATCATTACCGCCCAGAATTCCTGTCCGAAACTCGAATGGATTCAGTTCCTTCAGACCAGGCACGCCCGCCGCAAAGTCCTTGACTACTTCAAGGAGCATTCTCCCCAGGATTTTGCCAAGGCTGAGAAAATGATTCTTTCTACCCATAAAGAGGGAGCCAATCCGAATGATGCACCGAAGATGGCCGAGAGCATCATCATCAGTGGCGGTAAACGGTATGTCATAGCAAGCTGCTGCTGCCCAATCCCTGGAGATCCGGTCATCGGCTTCAAGCGCAGTGACGGAACCATAATGATTCACAAGAAGACCTGTCCGCAGATTCAGACACTCGGAAGTACTCAGGGTGACAAGCTTGTCGTTCCCAACTGGCATCTGGACGGTCAGCAGAAGAATTTCCCCGTTACCCTTACCCTGAGCGGCATAGACCGAATGGGGCTGCTCAACGAGATTACCCAGCAGATTTCCCTCTCCCTCGGAATCAATATGCACAAGCTCGTGCTCGAAGTGCAGGAGGGCATTTTTCAGGGCAGTATCGAGCTGTTTGTGGACGAAAGGGCCACTCTTGAGAAACTCATTACCTGTATCAGCCGCATAGACGGCATACAAACCGTAGCAAGAACCGAAGCGTGATGAAAAGAAGAATACCGGACAGTCTGCTGCCGGCTTTTGCAGCGATAGTCATACTTGCACCGAGTTTTCTGGTGCACTCCTGTGCCAATACTACACAGGCCCCTACGGGTGGAGACAAGGATACGATTCCACCAGCTCTGTTCTGGGTGGATCCCGCTCCCGGTTCAACCGGAGTCCCTGTAAACAAGACCAAGATAGTATTCGGTTTTGACGAATATGTCAACATCAAAGAGTCAAAGAACATCTTTCTCTCCCCTCCACAGAAGAAAGCGCCAAAATCTAAAGTCAGCGGCAAAACCGTAGTGGTTACATTTGAGGAGCCCCTCGATTCCAACACCACCTACACCATCAATATGACCGACGCTATTGCCGACGTTAACGAAAACAATATGTTTCCGGGCTACACCTATGTGTTCAGCACGGGCTCTCAGATTGATTCGATGATGATTACAGGTACCGTGATGGACTGCAATACCCTCAATCCGGTCAAAGGTGCTACTGTGATGCTCTACAAGGACCATTCTGATTCGGCAGTGTTCAAGAGCAGACCTTTCGCTGCCTGCAAGACGGACGATTGGGGCTATTTCGCGCTGCCGTATCTCAAGGATACCCTTTACCGCCTTTACGCCATTAAGGACGAGAATAACGATAATATCTATCAGGCTGAAACTGAGCAGGTTGCCTTTATTGACAGTCTCATCAGACCGGTGATGGTGGCAAACGACACCCTCAAGGAGCTTCAGAAATACGATGCAAAGGATACCCTCGAGTGCAGGGCCCGTACCAGCGAATACGAATTGCGCCTTTTCAAGGAGGAACTCAAGGGCAAGCAGAAGCTGATGAATACGGGAAGGCCGGCTCCCCGCAAGGCTTATGTCACATTCCAGTCCCCTGATGTCTGGATTGATTCCCTTTGGATTAAAGGCTACAGTGCAGACAGGCTGATTACCCAGTTCAACCAGAAGCAGGACTCCCTGGAGATATGGATAAATGACCGCAGACCTGCCCCTGACACCCTCAGGCTCTTCGTGAATTACCGCAAAAGCAATGATTCCACAGCCCTGATGGAGCCTGTTGTGGAGAACTTCAAACTGGTAATGGAGGGCGCTCCGAAAAAGAAAGGAGCTGCCGCCAGGATGAACCTTAAGCACGAGGATACCATCTGTGTCTATAAGCTCAAAGCAGAGCCTGAAACTGTGGAGCAGTACGGGTTCGATCTGATGTTTGACTACCCTCTTATCAACGAGAGTTTCGATTCTCTGCACTTCCATTACATCAATCCGAAGCAGAAAGACATCGAAGGCAGTTTCACCGTTGAGAAAGATACTCTGAACCCGCGCCATTTCAGTATTTTCCCTAAGGAAAAGCTGCTGCCGGGCTATGATTATTTCCTTAAAGTCCCTCATCGCAGTTTCCGCGACATCAACGGTTTCTGGAATGACAGCACCGAGGTGAAAGTGACTCTGCCGAAAGATGACAAGCTCTCACTTATCATTGCCATGATGCAGGGGGTGGAGGGCCGGCTGATTGTTGACCTTCTCAACGAAAAACGAGACAAGGTTCTGCGCAGTTACACTATCGACGGCGATACTGAGCTCCGTTTCCCTTATCTTAAGGAAGGCAAGTATTCACTCCGCATCACCTACGATATGAACGGCAATTCCCTTGTTGATACCGGGTCCCTTCTCGAACACAGACAGCCGGAGAAAGTGGTATTCTTCAAACTGGAAGACGGTTCGGAATTCCTGGATATTCCGCCTGCAACGGAACTTACCCAGATTGTAACAGTTAATGAGTTGAAATGAGGAAAACAGCTACAATAATCGCCGCACTGACAGTTTGTCTGGGTCTTTCCGCCCAGGTGGTGGAGGATTTCCCCGATGAGTACCTTGATACAGTGAAATTGCGCGTAAGCGATGTGGTGAACGATGTTTCCACCATAGGAATCAATTTCGGAGGCACCTTTACGGGGATGAATTTCAACCCTGCGCACAGCCAGCACCGGGATTTCTACCCCGGCCATATCAGCATTATGTACAGCCGCTATGAGAAGATGTTCGACTATCTGCCGAATTTCGGCTTTATGATCGGACTTGAGTATGGTCACGAAGGCTATCATTTCAAGGAAAACAAGGAAACGGGCAATACTTTTGTTTTCTATAAGGAGCGTTCCGAGGCAATAAAAATGAGCGTAATCGAAGTTCCTTTCCTCGGAATGATTCACTTCGATACCCGTTATACCAAAGCCTATGCGGACATCGGCATCTACGGAGGCTACAGACTTGGAATAGAGCGTTTCGGGCCTCTGGTGGAGGACAAGTACCGTTATGACTGGTATGACACTGACATACGCTGGGATTACGGCTTTCAGGGCGGTGCCGGCTTTGCACTTGTCTTCTCCCCCATCGAGATTTCCGTTGGCGCCCAGCTGCGCTACGGACTCTCCAGCATCTTCACTCCTGATTCCCAATTCCCGGAAGGTTCCGGCTATGAGGACAGGAACCAGTATTATTACCGTTTTGCCTATCCACTCGACATAATGATTACTTTCGGAGTGCATTTCGAACTGGGCAAACGTTATGGCAAAACAAGAAAGGCCCTCAAACAAGAGGCCTATGACATAGTTTACGGAACCCCTCAGCAGCAATGAGACTGATTACTGAAAAAGTGAGCGTCGGAAGCTCTCCTGTGATTATAGGTGGCGGCAGCAGGATCGTCGTCCAGACAATGTGCAACACCCATACGGATGATATCGGAGGGACCCTTGCCCAGTGCCGAGCAATGGTCAGGGCAGGTGCTGAAATGATACGCATCACCGTGCCCGGACTGCAGGATGTACCCCATATCAAGGCTATACGCGACAGCCTTCGTGCTGAAGGCATCTATGTACCTATTGTTGCGGATATTCATTTCTCGGCGCAGACTGCCATTGAGGTTGCCCGTGTGGTGGACAAAGTCCGGATCAATCCCGGCAATTTCCATAAGGACCACAATATTGCGCGGGAGCGCTTCCGTGAACTGATTGAGGTCTGCAGGGAGTGCGGCACCGCCATCCGTATAGGCATCAACCACGGTTCGCTCGGCGAATACATTACCAATCTGTACGGCAATACCCCTCAAGCAATGGCCGAAGCCGCGATGGAATGGGTCAGAATGTGCGTGGAAGCTGATTTCCGTCAAGTTGTAATATCCCTCAAATCCTCAAATACCGTTTCTATGGTCCAGGGCTACCGCGAGCTTGTCGCTATGATGCAGCGCGAAGGCACTATCTTCCCTCTTCACGTAGGAGTGACCGAGGCGGGCGGAGGCGACAGCGGACGCATCAAGAGCTGCGTGGGAATTGCGACTCTTCTCGAAGAAGGCATAGGAGATACCATCAGGGTTTCCCTTACCGAAGACCCGGTGAATGAAATACCGGTAGCCCGCTACCTTGCCGCAAGATACAGCGGTGCTGCTATGCCTCAGCTTCCGGAGCGTGAGCTGAGAATGCTTGATGCCGCCTGCACCTGGGGCCCGAAGCTGATGCGCCACGAAATTGACGATATCCCTGCGGAGGTGGATCCATATCTTCGCGACGAGATAATGCAGGCCGCAAGGCGCCGTTTCTACAAGCCTGAGTACATCGCCTGCCCTGGCTGCGGAAGGACAATGTATGACCTCCAGAAGGCCTACAGGGAGGTGATGGAGAAGACCTCCTGCTTCAAGGATATAGTAATAGCGGTTATGGGCTGCATAGTCAACGGCCCCGGCGAGATGGCAGATGCCGACTGGGGATATGTGGGGGAAGGCGGAGGCAAGGTGTCCATATACAAAAAGAACGTGCCTGTACTCAGACACGTTCCTGAAGATGAAGCCCCTGACCGTCTGGTTGCCCTGATCAGAGAAGACCGAAAAGAACAAGGTATGCAGTAATGGCAGGGACTGCCACAATAAGGCTGTCCAGCCTGTCGTAAAGACCTCCGTGCCCCGGAATCAGATTGCCTGAATCCTTGAAGCCGAAATCCCTTTTGAACATACTCTCGACCAGATCGCCGAGCACGCCGAACGCACTTGAGAGCATTCCGACAGCAATGCAGTGCACCAGCGGGAGCTTGAAGATACCAAGGTAGTACAAGCCCACGGATACGGCAGCTCCAGCAATCACCGCACCTGCCAGACCCCACCAGGATTTCTTGGGAGATATGGCGGGGGCAAGTTTTTTTGCTCCCGGCCTCTGCCCCAGAGCTGTGCCCAGAGCATAAGCTCCGACATCAGACAGCCATATCACAGCTATGATGCAAAGCAGAAGCCATCCGTCGTGTTTGCCAGTACTGAGAGTCAGCAGAGGCAGGATGGAAAGCGGCAATCCTATGCAAACAAGACCTGTATAAACATGGGCAATGCGGGTATGCCTGCTGTGGTCCTTCATCCATACCGGGACAATCATCATAGCAAGCACAGGAAGAAGCGCAAGCACGAGAAAGCGTGCATCCAGCATCCCGCGAAGGATGAAATTGAGCAAGCCGAAAACGGTCAGGGCGCTGAATACCGCAAGAATCCTCTCCGGGATGAAATCTCCGCTATGGCCGTATGCCATCGAGTAGTATTCGTGCATAGTCCAGCCGATAGCAAATGCGCCAAGTACAGGAAATAATGGTCCGAGCAAGCAAGCGCAGACCATTATTGCAGCAAGTATGAAACCGGAAACGGTTCTTTGTGCGAGATTATTCATCAGCCTTAACCTTTGGTCCGAGAATAGACTCCACATCGCTTGCGAAAATCACTTCCTTCTCCAGCAGCAGTTCGGCAACGGCCTTCCAGCCATCCTCGTGCTCCTTGAGTATGGAAAGAGTCTTGTCGTGAATCGTCTTCACAAGCTTGGCAACTTCCTTATCCATAGCCTCGGCAGTCTTTTCGGAGTACGGCTTGGAGAGCTCGTAGCCCCGTGCACCTGTACTGTCGTAGAATGAAAGATTGCCTATGGCATCCGACATTCCGTAGTACTGGACCATAGCGTAGGCCATATTGGTAAGCCTCTCAAGGTCGTTCTGTGCACCGGTAGAAGGCTCTCCGTTGAGTATTTCCTCTGCTACCCTTCCGCCGATAAGCGAGCACATCTCGTCCATCATCTGGCTCCTGGTTACCAGTTTGTGTTCCTCTGGAAGATACCAGGCAGCACCCAGCGCATTTCCGCGAGGGACGAGTGTCACTTTGAAAAGCGGATTGGCGTGAGGAAGCAGCCAGCTGGTAACAGCGTGACCTGCTTCGTGATATGCAATGCTCTTCCTTTCGAAAGGAGTAATGATCGAACTCTTCTTCTCTATGCCTCCTATGATGCGGTCAACGGCATCCAGGAAGTCCTGGGTCTCGATTTGGGACTTGCCTCTGCGTGCTGCTGTGAGGGCTGCCTCGTTGCAGACATTGGCAATATCGGCACCGCTGAAGCCAGGAGTATGCTTTGCCATAAAGTCCACCTTGAAATCAGGTGCGACCTTGAGGCCCTTGATATGAACCTGGAAGATTTCGGCACGCTCCTTAAGTTCCGGCAGGTCAACGTGTATCTGACGGTCGAATCGTCCCGCACGCATAAGCGCCTTGTCGAGAATATCGGCGCGGTTGGTTGCGGCGAGGACTATCACACCGCTGTTGGAGCCGAAACCGTCCATCTCGGTAAGAAGCTGGTTCAGAGTATTTTCTCTTTCATCATTTGAAGAAAAACCTGCATTCTTTCCCCTGGCCCTTCCGACTGCGTCAATCTCGTCTATGAAGACAATGCAGGGAGCCTTAGCCTTGGCCTGTGTGAAGAGGTCGCGTACGCGGCTTGCACCGACACCGACAAACATCTCCACGAAGTCCGAACCGCTGATAGAGAAGAAAGGCACATTGGCCTCACCGGCTACTGCCTTTGCAAGCAGGGTCTTTCCGGTTCCCGGAGGACCTACGAGCAGGGCTCCCTTAGGAATCTTGGCACCGAGAGCCGTGTACTTCTGGGGATTCTTGAGGAAATCCACTATCTCCACAACCTCTTCCTTGGCACCGTACAGGCCTGCAACATCCTTGAAAGTCACATTGACCTTGTCCTTGTCGGTTTCCTTGTTCTGGACTTTCCCCACATTGAATGGATTCATTCCGCCGCCCTGGCCTCCGGCACCTCCTCCCATCTTGTTGCTCATCATCCTGAACATCCATACATACATGATAATCAGGAGTACAAGAGGGATAATCCACTGGAGCACTTCGCTCCAGGCCCTGGACTCGTGTTCAACTATGACAGGAACCTGAGAATCGGCATCGAGCTGCGCATTGAGAGCGGCAAACTCGTTCTCCATCTCAAAGCTTGTGGAAACCAGGAAGAAGAAATGCGGGGACTTGGCCGGCACTTCACCTCCGAACATATCCTTGTATTTCTCTATCCTTTCCGGTTTTATGGTGATGGTACCGCGGAAATCGTTGCGGACAAAATGCACATCCTTGACGTCACCGTCGAGGACCATCTGCTGCACTGCAGGCCATTCCACTTTCTGCGGGTTGGCTTTTGACCCATCCCTCATCAAAAGGAAGAACAGGCCGCCTACCAGCAGGAGGTAGAACCACGAGAAGTTTATTCTTATGGTTTTATTCGTAGTCTTCTTCTGCTTCTTGCTCATTGGTTTTCTTTGCTTTCTTTCTCAGTTTGTAAGTCTTTTGGGGTGCATCAGCCCATAGGTCCTCAAGATGATAGAAATCGCGGTACTCCTTCTGGAAAATGTGGACAACGATATTGCCGTAGTCCAGAATCACCCAAAAGTTGTTTTCCATTCCCTGCATACGGGACGGTTTGAGGCCGAGCTGTTCGCGCGCTTCCTTTACGATATTGTCTGTAATCGCTGCCACATTGGTGGTTGAACTGCCTTCGCAGATTACGAAATAGTCAGTTATTGCAGTTCCTATCGGTCGGAGGTCGATTGATACTACGTTCTCCCCTTTCTTGTCGAGGATGGCGTCAGCAATGACACGGAGGTCGTGTGTAATCATAGATTTCTGAAATGTATTATTTTTGTACACAAATATAGCAAAAAAAGAGCCATGGAAAATATAAGATGGTACGATGTGTTGGATTCTACCAATAATGAGGCCAGAAGGGTCTTGGATAGCCTTGACAATTTGTCAGTAATTGCCGCCGAAGGACAAAGTGCCGGTCGTGGTCAGGGCGACCATACCTGGTTTGCAAGTCCGGGAAAGAACATTACTGCGACAGTGGTGCTCAAACCGGAAAACCTTGATGCCGGGGATTATCTGTTCGTTACCAGGGTGACAACCCTTGCCTTGCTTTCCTATCTTCGGGAGAGAGGCGTCAAGGCCCGCATCAAGTGGCCGAACGACATCTGGGTGGATGACAGGAAAATCTGCGGCATTCTCATAGAAAACATTCTGGACGGAAGCAGGATGAAAGCCTGTTTGCTTGGAATTGGCCTGAACATCAACGAAGAGGGATGGCCTGAAAATCTTCCCAACCCTGTATCTTTGAAAGAGTTGACCGGTAAGCAATATGATGTGCGGGAAGAACTGCAAGCCCTTGTACAACAAATCAGCCGTCACAGCGGGATGCTTCTGAGCAGTGACGGCCGGCATTATCTTGAAGAGGAATTCTCCCGCAACGTTTTCAGGCTTCCTGAAGGGCTCTGATTGTTGCGGCAGGGTCATCAGCACCAAGCACGGCACTTCCCGCTACAACTATGTCGGCACCGGCTTCCCTGAGGGTGGCTGCGTTGGACAATCCTACACCGCCATCGACTTCAATAAGCGCTGGAGAGCCTTTTTTGAGCAGTTCCGCTTTGAGCTTGCCCACCCTGTCCAGACTCTCATAGATGAACTTCTGTCCTCCGAAACCGGCAAAAACGGACATTATCAGGAAGAAATCGGCCTTGCCTATGTATCTGTACAGTTTTTCGACCGGAACGTCCGGATTGATGGCAATACCTGCCTTCATCCCCAGCTTCTGAGCTTTCTGAAGATTCTCAGCGGTCTTGCGCCCGGAAGCCTCAAGATGGAAACTAACCATCTGCACTCCGAGTGAGGCCAGCTTTTCGAACCACTTGTCGGGATTCACCACCATAAGGTGAGCATCCATAGGTTTTGATACCGCCTTGGCAACAGCTTCAATTACCGGGAATCCGAAGGAAATATTGGGCACGAGAGTGCCGTCCATTATGTCCAGATGGATATAATCCGAATCCTTGTCTATGGCTTTGAGTTCTTTCTCCAGATGGAGGAAGTCCGCGGTGAGTATGGATGGTGCTACTTTCATTGCATTCCGAATGTTGTCACTACATCCTCAAGATGTCTTGTAAACTTGTCGAGGCTTGCGAGTTCGAGTTTCTCTCCCGGTGCGTGAACGCCGCGAAGGGTAGGTCCGAAGGAAATCATATCCAGCCCCGGGAACTTCTCGAGAAAGAGACCGCATTCAAGGCCTGCGTGGATGGCAAGCACAAGAGGCTTGACGCCGAACAGCTTCTCATAAGAAGCCACGCAGTGCTTCAGGATTGCGGAATCCACATTTGGAGCCCAACCCGGATATTCACTCAAATGCTCCACCTTTGCTCCGCCAAGAGTCAATGTCGCTTCAACCTTGGAAGCAGCCATTCTGCAGGATGATTTGGTACTGCTGCGCTGACTGGTGCATACGGAAATGGTGCACGCTTCCATATCTGTCTTGACTGAAGCCAGGTTGGTGGAAGTCTCCACGAAATCCTTGATGCTCTGACTCATGGCAAGGACACCGTGAGGGCAGGCAAACAGGGAACTGATTATCCTGCGGGCATCTTCATCCTTGAGCGGAAGATGACTGCATTGGTGTTTCGGGGTTTTGATACTGAAGCAAAGTCCCGGCTCGGTAACGTGATATTCGTTCTTGAGAGCTTCCCCAAAAGCGAGAAATCTCTGCTCAAGGCCCTGAGGGTCAGGAGTTGTCACTGCTGCACTGCATTCGCGGGCGATGGCGTTATGCTTTCCGCCACCATTGATGTGTACAAGCTGTATGTTGTCGAGTTCTCCGTAGAGGAAGCGGCACATCTGCTGAACTGTATTTACCCTTTCCTTGTTGATATCGTCTCCGCTGTGTCCGCCGACTCCGCCGCTGATGATGAGCTTCATCTTGGACCAGCCTTCCTTTATGTCAGCAGTTTCATAGTTGAACACGGCCTCGGTGGTAACTCCGCCGGCACAGCCTATGAACATCTGTCCTTCATCCTCGGAATCGAGATTGATGAGAGTCTTGCCCGTAAAGAAGCCTTCCTGCATTTCCATAGCCCCGTCCATTCCGGTCTCCTCTGAGATGGTGAATACGCATTCCAGTTTCCCGCAAGGGACATCACTTTCAAGCAGAGCAAGGCAGGCGGCAATTCCGATTCCGTCATCTGCTCCCAGGGTTGTGTCTTTGGCAATCATCCAGCCGTCTTCTACCACAAACTCGATAGGGTCGGTGAGGAAGTTATGTGTAGAGCTGGGGCTTTTCTCGCAGACCATATCCTGATGAGCCTGAAGAACGAGAGCAGGGATGTTTTCCCTACCCGGAGCAGCCTCTTTGGTGATGCATACATTGCCGATTGCATCGCGTTTGGCTTCGAGCTTGCGCTCGGCAGCCCAATTGAGGAGGAATGCCGTCATCGGCTCCTCGTGTCCCGATTCGCGTGGAATCGCGGTGATTTCCTTGAAAATGTCAAGGACTGTATTTGCATTCATAGAAAAACTATTTGGAGACAGGTGCGAGTATGCCCTGGATATCAGTGACATACTGCTTGAACACCTTGTCTGTTGACATCAGGTCGGAAACGATGCTGCAACTGTGAAGGACAGTGGAATGGTCCTTGCCTCCAGTCTGTGCACCAATCGCAGCGAGAGAGCAACCGTCGATGAGTTTGCGGCATAGATACATCGAAATCTGCCTTGCCTGCACTATCTGGCGCTTGCGTGAATTGGATACGAGATCTTCGCGGCTGATCTTGAAGTAGTCGCAGACCGTAAGCTGCACCTTGTCTATGCTGAGTTCGTTCTTCTCCTCCCCTACAATATTGTCGATTATGCTTGCGGCAAGACCGATGGTCACATCCCTGTGGGTGAAGGTTGCATTGGCCATCAGTGAGACAAGTGCTCCGTGAAGCTCGCGGAAGTTGTTCTTCACATGCATCGCAATGTACTGGAGTACATCATCGGAGATGACGAGACCCTCGAGCTGGCAGCGGCGGCGGAGCATATCAAGCCTGGTGTTGTAGTCAGGATGGGTAAGTTCCACAGAAAGCCCCCATTTCATACGGGATACAAGCCTTTCCTCAAAATTGCTGAGATCCTTTGGCGCACGGTCTGAGGTGAGGATGAGCTGCTTGCTGTTCTGATGCAGGTGATTGAAGATATTGAAGAATGCGGTCTGGTTTCCCTGTCCGAGCAAATCCTGAATGTCATCAACGATGAGCACATCAATCTGCATATAGAAACCGAGGAAATCAGTCAGTTTGTTGCGGGTGAAAACGGCATCCATATACTGGGTCTTGAACTCATTTCCGGTAACATAAAGCACCGTGAGTTCAGGATGCTGTTCTTTGATGGAATTGCCTATGGCCTGAGCCAGGTGAGTCTTGCCAAGTCCAGGGCCGCCGAATATGAACAAGGGATTGAAAGGGGTCTTGCCCGGCTTTTGGGCAAT
>SAMEA3663028__coassemble_117_pt1 | contig 35631 bp, 27 predicted proteins | sample SAMEA3663028__metabat2_high_PE_014 | metagenome-assembled genome bin SAMEA3663028 (sample SAMEA3663028) | pig gut metagenome | biome: pig gut; feature: pig-associated habitat; material: faeces | place: France | collected 2012 | reverse complement strand
AAGCAGGGTAATAGCGGAAGTCATTCTCTTTAAGAAAAAACTCGAATGTTTCGGAAGTTTCCCCTGAGAAATGCTCAACGAAGGCCTCGTGCAGGGCAACATCATTATACTCAGGTTTTGGAGGAGCAGGAATGGTGTCCTGTGGCTCACCGCCATCGCCAGGGAGTACTGGGGTGTGCCGCTGAGTGCAGGAAACTGCACATAGAAGCGGAATCAAACCGAGTATTGCAATGCTTTTCTTCACCTTATTACCAGTTGTTTTGTTCACGCCAGCGGATGTTGAGCTCGTCGTACGGCTCATATTTCATCCAATCAATTTCCAGAGTATATGGATATGCAGGCTTTTCGACAGACTTCGGGTTGGTATCGACAGGCCAGTTGTCGGTATGCCAGAAATTGAAAAGGTAGGTAGTCGGGGATTGCGGAATGCCTGAGAAGTTAGGGGTTGTTCCCTTATAATCCCAAAGGACAATCTTTTCCCCGGTTTCAGGGTGCTCGATCCACCATGTGAGACGGTCAGGATACCAGTCGAAGCCGTAGGTGTAGAACTGCTTCGAAGCATCAAAACCCTCTATTGCAGGGATGGTTCGCGGACTGAGAGCCGCATCATCATCCTTGTTGAAATCATGGTTTCTGTTTCCATCGTGATATGAACGGTAGTTGGTGTAGAGAATCTGCCCTGTAGCAAGATTGATGGTACGACCGACCCTCTGGAGATTGTTTACATTCTCAGGGTCGCTGGTCCAGGTGCCCAAATAGATAATACGCGGGTCAGCTATGAGAACCTCAATGTCAATTTCACTCAAGCCGTAGCCCCGGGTGAACCTGTACGTGAAATAGCCGGATACCGCCCCCGTATTCGGTTGAACCTTCTGAATGTCAGGCACTCTGAAACGGGCTGAATAGGTTCCGAAATGAGTGCCCTTCGGGGTGCTGATTTCAGGTCCGCGTCCGGCTCCGGCAGGATCGTCGGGATTGATGCGCAGAAGCATGACCTTAGTGTCTTTTTCAGTAAAGGAGTCAACACCGCAAGAATAGCGGAAACTGCTGCCTCCCATGCCGAAGAACTCAGGCTTAGAAGAATTGAAGTCTTCCGTAAACGCACTCATAAACCTGGGATCGGTATCCTGAGCCACTGAGGATGCCGCACTTACAAGCAATGCACCCAATATGCAGATAAATGTCTTATTCATCCTAATAAACACGGAAATTTGAAAAGGGAGACAAAACAAGCCTGCCTTGTCCCCCGATTAATAAAGCATTACAGAATAATTTTGAGACTTGCGTTGTCTATGAGAACATCTCCTCCCCAATAGTTACCCCATACATTGCGGTAATTGATGAAGAAATAGTATGTACCGCTATTGGTTACCTTGAATCCCGTTGATTCAGGTCCTGAATACCCCAATCCAAGAGTCTCATTGGCAGAAGTCCAGGCTTCGGTACCGAGAAGGTCTCCATCGTATGCAGGGACAGATGCTCCACCATCTCCCCAATCAGCGGTTTCAGCCGCAGCCCAATAGTTGAACATTTCTGCCCAGTGGCCCTCAGTGACTGTTGCAGCATCTTCCTGATTGTTGATAACGGCATCCTCATCACTGCAAATGCCGACCCAGAAGAGACCATCATTATTGGTATTCTCTCCCCATTTGAGGGCTACATTCACACAGAGGGAATCTCCGGCCTCAAGTTCTACAGCCTGATAGAGCGCAAAGGAGAATGCTGCTTGGGCCAACTGCTTCTCGGCATTGGCACGGAAGCAAGTACCGTCTCCAAGTGAAGGAGCATCAGCGGTGTATCCAAACTCAGCCGCCCATGAAGGCTCGTTAGGGAACTGGTCTTCTCCGAACCATTCAGGATTATTCGAAGTGACGAATTTCCAATACTGGGCATCATCTGCGCCCATTCCGCAACCCTGGAGAAGTTCGTTCTTGGCTACAGGGGTAACCTCTGACTCGTAGGTATCTGACTGACCGGCTTCATTGGAAACAGTGGCTTTTACGGTGTAAGTCTTGAACTCAGGGAATGCGTGAGTTACCACGAAATCAGTTGAGGATTCGCCATCACCGAAATCCCACACGATGGATGTTGCATTCTCAGAAGAAGTTGCATCGAACTTGAGAGCCTTTCCGAACAGACCCTCACGGCCTTCAAGTGCAACAACGGAGAAATATGCCTTAACGGCACCGGCAAGCTTAATGGTTGCCTCCTTCTTCGAGGTAACTCCATCAGCATTGGCGGCAGTAAGTTTCACGGTGTACTCGCCTGATGATGCATACTCGTGGGTTGGATTGGCTTCCTTGGATGTCTCACCGTCACCGAAATCCCACTTGTATCCAACAGCATCAGTTGATTTGTTGGTGAAAGATACGCTCAGGCCGTCAACTGAGTATTCGAACTCGGCAACCGGAGCCTTTGCATCTCCACCGTCATCCTTTGGCTTGTCCTCAGGAGTACAAGCAACTACAGCAAATGCAGCTGCTACTGCAAGCATTGAAAGAATTTTTTTCATGATCTTTGAATAATTAGATTATTAATAATGTGTATTAGGTTGATTAAATAAACGGGAACAGCACTCTCACAGGACTATCAGCCTTATCCCACTCTTCGCTGTTGAGATCAATGCAGATTACAACATTGGTATTGAGGTCGGCAAGCTCGTATTCCGTAGGATCCGAGATTTCCAGTCCAAGGACAAGAATCTTGTATGTGTCACCGACAAAGATGGAGGCGCGGTCTTTGGAAAGCTCCTTCATATTGACGGAAACATAACAGCTGTTTGAGTTTTTGCCCTGCTCGACGCTGATTGTCTGAGGGATGGAGCATACGGACAAAGGCAGCTCGGTTGCGGGTATTCCCTTCTCGTCGTATTCAGCCAACTTGCGCTGAGTTTCCGAGGCGCATACTCCAAGTTTTACACTGAACGCCTTCGACTCCTTCACATAGCCGGAACGTACTACTCCCACATTGATGTCGAGAGTGCCGGAAGCCTCATTGTATTTGCACACGTATTTCGAATTCTGGGTGAGAGACCCGTTCGGAATCGGGTAGGTGTTGTCCAGACCCGTTATGGTAGCCTGAGGGATATAAATCTTGGTAAGGCCAAGATCCTTCTCGGAGTCTGCCTGCTGGCACGAGCCAAGGGCAAATGCCATAACAATGGCGAGAAAGATGTTTCTTGCTGTTTTCATATTCTTTGAGCTATTGGACTAATTGTAATTCGGATTCTGGGTGAGCGTGCCGTGGGAGTTGGTGATTTCCTTTCTGGTGAAAGGCAGATAATAGTGCTTATCGGCATCGAATGTGCGGGTAGCTACTGACGCATAGCTGTACTGGTAACCTCCGAGATTGTTCTTTCGGACCACAACGCCCCTGATGCTCTTATTGAGCACTGAAGCGGCATCATTCCATCGGATAAGATCCCAATAACGATGATCTTCGAAAGCCAGTTCCACCATACGCTCATTCTTGACGGCCTTGCGGAATTCCGCCTTGTCGGCAGTAGTTACAGCAGCAAGTTTGGTGCTTGCGCTGTTACGAACCTCGGTGAGAGCCTCGCGTGCCGTCATTCCATATCCCTTAGGATCTGCATCAGGGCCATAGGCTTCATTCATAGCCTCTGCATAATTGAGCAGGACCTCGGCATAGCGGAAGACAGGCCATACATGCACCTGGCTTCCTCCTTCCACAAGGTTGAGGTTAGGGGCAAGGAACTTCTTAAGATAGTAGCCCGTTTTGCTTGCTCCTGCCACCTTCTGGCTATATGCACCGTTGGGCGATTCATCTATTTCATTTCCGTTCCAGGTACTTCCGTTATAAACTATGGTTGCCTCGAAGCGGGGATCCCTGTTCTGGTAAGGGTTTGCTGTCTGAGGGCCAATGAACTCGTAGGCATCCACAAGGTTCTGGGTAGGGCAGACCCCGCTCTGACCACCGCGAGTACCGATTGGATAGTTGGCAACCTCAAGGGCGGAACCCGCATTGCTGCGAATCAGGAATATGGACTCATAATCGGATGTTGAATTGTTCTTCTGGAAGTAGGCGCCATAGTCCCTGTTTGCAGGCATCCTGTAATTCGGATGTATGCTGTAAGCAGCTTCACCGAAGCCAAGGCCTCTTTCGAAGATGGCTTTGCGGGTCTGGATTACCTCATTTGCGGCTTCCGCTGCCCTCTCCCATTTCTTCAAATCCCCCTCGCTGTTGTTGCGCGGGCTTGCGGCATACAGCAGCACGCGGGCTTTGATTGCCAAAGCTGAGGTCTTGTCGAAGCGGCCGACATTGTCGCTGATGTTCCAGTTGAGCACGTCCGCAACTTCATTTTCCGCACTCGGCTCAACAACCGCACGCCAGTCGAGAACGACCTTGTCCTTGTTTTCGTCTATGAGTCTTACGATGTGCTCTACAACCTCGTCGTAGCTGGCCTGCTCGGCATAGCCACCATCGGCATTTTCATCTATGATAGGCACGCCGCCGTACATCTTGATGAGTTCCCCGTAATAGTAGGCCTCTGCAATCCGGGCCTCAGCCCTTCTCCAGCCAAGGTCTATGCAATCCCTCTTATAGGCACGCGGCTTATCGGTTGCGTATATGCTGCCGTCCGGATTATAGACAGTGGCGGTATCCCTGTTGAGGGCGAGGAATTCCTCTCCGTCCTTTGCGAAATCAAGGAAGAAATGCGCTGCACGTATCCCCTCATAGCAATTGTTGTAGAGATATGAGATAGGGTTGCGGTCAGCTGAGATGAGGCCGCGGTTGAAAGCCTGCACTTCGGAGGTTGAAGCTGTCTGCTCAGCCTCATCGGAAGCCGAAGCGAAAAGATTTCCGTCAATGATATCGAAGCCAGAGCGCATAGGAGTGTAGTATGCGTACGCGAAGTTGGCAATGTTGCCGGAATTGGTCTCCAGCCTGTCCATAGTCTGGAATACGTCCATACGCGTATCCAGGAAGTCTGAACAGCCACAAAGTGTCGCTGCAAGCGCCGAAAGGATGATGATGTTGATATATCTTTTCATAATGCTGACTTTTAGAAGGTAAGCTGCAAGCCGACGTTGACTGACTGAGCCGCCGGATAACCGTAGTTTGTAGTCTGCGGATCCATCTTGCATTCCCAAAGCAGGCTGCTCAGGGTGAGGATGTTGTAGGCGTTGATATAAACACGGCACCTGTGCAGTCCGACATTGCGGACAGCCGGAATGTTGGATAGTTCGTAGCCAAACTCCATGTTCTGGAGTCTGAGCCAGTTGTTCTTGCGTATCCAGAAGGAGCTTGCGTGATAGTTGTTGTCGTTGGTGCTGGTGGAAAGACGGGGATAAGTTGCAGTGTCCCTGGTATCCAACTTTGCCTCAGGATAGAATACCCAGGCGCCTTTCGCCCACTCGAATGCAGTGCCGTAATTCTCGAAAGCACGCCATTGAGGGTAATCGAGAAGGTTGACGGTTCCGCCGAACGAACCGGTGAAGAGCACTGAAAAGTCGAAGCCCTTCCAGTTGAGCTCGCTGCCGAGACTGAGGACAGCGCTCGGATAAGCCGGCTCCCCTATCTTGATTACGTCGGTATCGTCTATGAAGCCGTCACCGTCCCTATCCTTGTATTTGAGGTCACCGGGCTGGACAGCACCGAAGAGAGGAACCGGTTGGCCCAGATTGAGTTCTCCGTCCATATCGAAGTCTTTGGACTCATAGAAACCTATGCACTCAAGGCCCATTCTTACACCGTAGGCATTGCCGGTCGCAGCGTTGTAGCTGTACTTGGTCGGTATTTCGCCCATCTCGAGAACCTTGTTCTTTGCAAAAAGAAAGTTTCCAAAAACACTGTACCCGAGGTCTCCGGATTTGTCATTATAGACAAAGTGCATATCAATGCCCTGATTGATCATATGTCCGATGTTGGAATAGAAGATTTCCGTTCCATTGTAGTCCATAAGGGTGTTGTCAAGGGTAATGATATTTGTCCTGTTGTCAAAGAAGTAGTCGGCCGTTACGCTGAGTTTTCCGAAGAGGGTGGCATCAACTCCGAGATTTGCCTTGAGGCTCTGCTCCGGCTTAAGGTCCGGATTGGCCTTGAACAGTGGTCTAAGTCCGCTGTGTTCGTCGAATACAGGACCCGGACCTGTGGTGAAGTTTCCTGTCCAGCCGTAGTATTGCTGATAGAGATAACGTCCGTCAGTGGTGAAACTGTCGATGCCTATATATGATTCAGCTGCTCCTGAAAGACCTATGGAAGTCCTGATTTTGAGATTGTTTACAGTTTCATTGCCCTTCAGGAAATCCTCGTTGGAAGCAAGCCAGGCAAAGGATGCAGTCGGGTAGAAATGGAACCTCTTTCCCGGAGCGAAAGCATCACTTCCGAAATAGGAGAAGCCCAAGTCGGCGGAATACCTGTTGTCAAAGGTGTAGTTTACAAAACCGTTATAATTGATATAATGGTATTTCCAATTGTAGAACTGCGATCCTGAGCCATTGTAATCCGAGATATGCGCACCAAGTTTTGCACTGATTGAATGTTCGTCAAAAGAGCGGTCCCAAGCTATCGAAGCATTCCCCTGCATCCAGCGCTCCTTGCCTGAAGACCAATAACCGTTGGAACGAAGGTAGGTTGACTGGTCGGAAGTCTGGGCCACTCCGTTGTAGTAGCGCGCATAGGATCTGGTCTTGGCGGTATTTCCTACAGTCTTCGAATAGAAGGAAAAGCCTTGTTCCATATACAGTCCCGGAAGGATGACGTCCAGGTCTTCCCTGAAACGGAAGTTTGCGAGGAGCAACTTGGTACGGCTCGTTGTCCAGCCTATTCCGTTCACACTTGCAACCGGGTTGTTGGGATAGAGAGCGGTGCCGGAATAAGTACTTATAGGATCGGTTGACAGAGGGTCGTTGACAGGATAGATGTTTGACGGATAGGTCATAATGTCGTTCATCAACGAATAGACGTCGTAGTTCGGACGGGTTCTGTCTTCAAGACGGCCTGAGATGTCAACCTTTGCACTCAGCACCTTGTTGAGCTTCATGTCGATGTTCGTGCGGACACCATATTTGACAAAGGATACGTTCTTGGTCCGGTCGGTGTTCTTCACGTCCAGGAAACCCTGCTGGTTGGCATAGTCGAGGACAACATTGTATTTGGCAAGATCCGAACCTCCACGCATTGACAGAAGGGCGTCCGTATAACTGCCGGTCTTCTTCATAACCTCGTCATACCAGTTCACGTCAACTCCAGTCCCGTTCTTGTACTCGCCTATAGCTTCGAAATCATAGTACGGGTCCCACTCTCTGCCGTGGTCATTGGCCCAAGCCTGGTTGTAGAGGTTGGCATAGTCCAGAGAGCCAAGCGGCCGGGCAACGTTAATCGGCATCTGAAGACCGGTCCTGGTCTGGAAACTGATAACAGGAGCGCTTGCCGCTCCCCTGCGGGTGGTAATGAGGATTACCCCATTGGCACCGCTCATTCCGTAGAGAGCCAGGGCCGCCGCATCCTTGAGGACCTGCACGGACTCTATTTCTTCGGCATTGAGATAATCTATATAGTCGGACTTCACCTCAAAGCCGTCCACAAAGAACTTCAGAGTGTTTGTTCCTACGCCTTCGGCATATGAACCGAGACCGCGGACCAACATCCTGGCAGTTCCAGCTCCCGGCGTTCCGTCCTGATTGACAACAATCAATCCCGGAAGCTTTCCCTCAAGAGCTTTCGTGAAATCAGGTATTGGAGATGAGTAAACATCCTCTCCTCTTATGCCAACAGTAGCACTTGTGTCCAAATCCTCGGAGAAGGCGCTCACCGGGGAGAGCAACATGACTCCTGCAAGCAAACTGATGTATTTCATTGTTTTCATATCGATTTCTATTGGATAGGACTGTTAATAACCTGGATTCTGAGCGATTATGCCTTTGTTAACCTCATCCTGCTTGAATGGCTCAAGGAACCACTTCGGATGCCAGAACTGAGTGTATGCCTTGGCGTCCCAATAAGATACCATAGCTGCCATAGTATTGTCTGTTCCGGTGCGCAGGAAGGAGATTTCAGTCTTGTCGCCACCAATGATTTTGTCGATTTCCGGGTGCTTCCAATGCTTGAGGTCGTAGTAACGGTGGTTCTCTTCAAAGAACTCGACCGCATTCTCCCGGACAATAATCTCACGGAGTTTGGCTTTGTCTGTCTCGCTCACAAGAGGAAGACCTGCCCTGCCCCTGATGATATTGAGGTACTTGAGGGCATTGGCCGGGTCTCCGTACTCATTATAGGCTTCTGCCAGGTACATATAATTCTCTGCAAGGCGGAAGAGCGGGAATTCAAACCAGGATCTTGCTCCTGCCTTGTAGAAGAACTTGGTAGGGACACCGGCGCCCTGCCCTTCGGAAGCGCGGACCATTGCAGCTGCCTGCTCCGGGTCCGTCGTGAAACTTCCCAAATATGAAATATTCTCGTTCCAAAGCGGGAAACCGTCGTTGCTGCGGCCATATTTGCCCGGCACACAGAAGTCCACGCGGAAACGGGCTTCGATTTTATCTATATTCTCTCCGAATCCGGCAATAGGGCGGGGCTCGGATTCCCCAACTACAGGCCAATCGATTGGATTGCCATCCCTGTCAACATATAGCCTTAGGAAGTTGGTAAGCAGACCGCGCTGGGCACACTCCTCATTATAGACATAGGAAGACCAGTTGTAACCCATATTCATATTGTTTGCCACAGATTGGAGACTGGCAATCTTGAACGCAAGAAGGGTTTCAGGTCCGTTGAGTTGCGACACTCCCCTGCCATAGTCGTCGATGGCCTGCTCGAAACTGTTGACATTTCCTTCTCCTGCCGTGAAAATGAGATGCTTGTCATTGGCCAGAGCCCAATCGATAACGGCCTTGTTCGCATCGATGGCGGCTTTGTAACGCTCCCTGTCATAAGTGCCGAAGCAAATGAACTCATCCTTGAAATTCGCATCCGGGCGCATATTGTACTCCTGTGCATAGGACTTGTCGGAATTGAAGAGCGGACGGGCGGCAAAGGTCAGAGCCTTGGCCTTGATAGCAAGGGCAACACCCTTGGTCAGGCGTCCTTCCCACTTGTCTCCGCATCCCGGCTCTATGTCAAACCAGGAATCAGGAAGCAAGTCGTAAGCTTTCTGACTGAGACTGAGAATATAATCAAGGGTCTGAGCCACACTTGCACGCTCGACACTGAGATCATCGGACATTGCATAAGCCTTTTCCACAATAGGAACACCTCCCCAGCGGATAAACATTCCAAGGTAGCGGTATGCGATAAGTCCGTAAGCCTCACCCTTCATATAGTTCTTCATCTCATCACTGAGCTCGTCTGAAGGGACCTTGTCTATGTTCTGTATAACAAGAAAGGCGCTTCTTATGACCTGCCAGCCTTCATCAAAATCGGCAGGAATCATATAGTTGCCGTTAGCGTCAGGGATATTGGAAGGACCATCCTTGCATATCATATATCCGCCGTGCCATGAGAAGCCTCTCGAGAGTTCTCCCGAAATGCTGGCAAGAGTACCGTGGGCAATGCCCCAACCCTCCGGAAGACCTTCACGCAAACCCATATGGTAGGTTCTCCAGAGCATTCCTTCAGCATCCTTGCGGTTGGAGAATACATCGTCAAGATATACACTTCCTGTCACTTCAGGCATCTCCAGAAAGAGATTGCAGGAACTGAGAGACAGAGCTGAAAGAGCAATCAGAAGTATTGATGCTATATTCTGTTTTTTCATACCTTTCTAGAATTGAATGTTGACACCAAAGTTTACCGTACGAGTAAGAGGGAACACATAGGAGATGTTACCCTCGCCTGCACCAAGGTTGTCCTTGGTTTCAGGGTCAATACCATATGCGCTCATCTCGTCGAAAAGGGTGAGCAGATTGTTCGCGTTTGCATAGACACGCATTCCTGAAATCCCAGCCTTGTGCAACATAGGCGAATTGGATGGGAAAGTGTAGCCTATTTCCAGGTTTTTGATTCTCAGGTGGTCGCTGGAAAGAGCCCAGATGTCCGACATCTGACCGAAATCGTAGTGACTTTGGTCTGCATCGTAAACTGCTCGCGGATAGGTAATGGTTTCGCCTGCGGCATAGCGCTCAGGAGTCCACCTGTTCTCATACTGCCATCTGAAAGCGTTTCCTGCCCTCTTGAAGAACGGGCTTGTGATGCGGGAGATGTAATAGGTACCCATTGCGGTGCCGGAAAGAACCATCTTCACGTCAAAGCCCTTGTAGCTGAAACCGATTTTTCCACCGAAATTCATCATAGGACGGTTAGGGTATCCGATTGGGCCCATATCCTTGCTGTTGACAATGCCGTCACCGTTGAGGTCAAGATACTTGATGTCTCCAAGAGTGACGTTGTTGGCAGAAGGCTGGAAGAAAGGCCTGTTGTTGAGTTCCTCGAGAGTATTGTAGAAACCGTCCGTCTTGTAGCCGTAGTACTGGCCTATGCTGTGGCCGGTCTGGTTCATCCACTCGTATGGATTTGGAGCTTCAGCCATATACTCTATGATATTCTTGGCATAGGTGACATTGCCTTCAACATAGTATCTGAAGTCTCCGACTTTGTCTTCCCATCCGAGAACCAGTTCGAATCCCCTGTTGGTAACCTCTCCGACATTTACAGCGGCGGTATTCCAACTCGGCACTCCGAAGGTTACAGGAATCACACCGAGAGTAGTAAGGATATCGGTTCTGTCCTCGTAGAAATAATCGCCGGTGAAGTAGAGCCTGTTATCAAAGAATTTGAGTTCGACTCCGGCGCTTGCCTTTTTGGATTTCTCCCAGGTCACATCCTCATTTCCGAGAGCACCTTCTGCTGAACCGTAATATATTGTATTCATTCCCGTTGTGCTGGTCCCGAACTGATAATAGTTGCCTCCTATAGAAGCGGACTCTCCCGGAACAATGGAATTGAAGTTGCCGGGACCGAGATTGGTCGAGAATGTTCCCGGGAGATACAGGTATCTCTTTCCACCAATCTGATCATTACCCACCAGTCCGTAGCTTGCGCGGACTTTGAAGAAGGTAAAGTAAGGATTCTGCTTGAACCAAGGTTCATTGGAAATGACATAACCTACCGAGGCGGCCGGGAAGAATCCGAAGCGGTGACCTGCTGCAAAGTTCTCCGTTCCATTATATGCAAAGTTGAGTTCCAGCAGATAACGGGTGTCATAATCGTAAGTGAAACGGGCTGAAGTGCCTATAAGACCGCTAGGTGTATTGAAACTGTCGTAAGGCATCGTGTACTTGGTGGCGCGTCCGAGCAGAAGGGCTCCGATGTTGTGTTTTCCGAAATTCCCCTGATAGTTGAGGGTAGCGTCGGCATAGAAGTCGCGCATTCCACCCCAGGAACCGGATGCATAGCTGTCTGCCCCTACAGTTCCTCCGAAGAACTCAAGTTCATTCGGATTGGTCAGGCTGCGCCTTACGGTGTATTGAGGGATGGCATAAGACTGTATTGCCACCTTGCTGTAGTTTTCCTGATAGCGCACGCTGGTCTGGAAATCAAGGCCCTTCAAAAGATAGGACATATCATGGCGCAGGCGCATCGACACATCCACGCGTGTGCTGGTAGTCGTTCCGACCGATCTGTTGAGAAGAGCGGGAAGCCAACCTCCCGTCATCTCATTGTCAGTCCTTTTGCGCAGTCCTTCCTGAACTGAGTTCTGGGGATAGTCGAAATCCACGATGAGTTTGTCATCGATTATCATCGAACGGTTGGTGAAAGGATTGCCTTCGTAGATAATCTGCATTATTCCGCTGTAACGGCTGTAGAGGGAACCGACCCCGGGACCCGAGTTGGTGCTGAACTGCCCGCTGGTATTTACTGAAAGCGTAGTATGTTCGAACAGGTCAACATCAATATTGGCCCTGACATTGTAGCGTTGGAACCTCGAACCTGTCTGCACCCCGAAATAATCGGCATTGTGCATAATTGACTGCTGGTCGAAATAGTTGAGGGAAACATAGTACTTAACCCTCTCGGCACCTCCGGACACGCTGACATTGGCCTGCCACTGTGGAGCGATTCGGCTGAAGAGCTCGGCATAGGCATCGGAAGAGCCATAATAGAGGGCCGGGCTGTTGAGGAGCTGCTGTTTCTGGGAATCAGTAAGGTTCATTGCAGCCACTTCTTCAGGAGTGAAATCCCTGTTGTTCTGGAATTTCCATAAATCCGATTCGGTAAAAAGATAGTTGCTCAGGGAAGTGCTTCCGTAACCGGCTATTTCATTCTGTATGGCTTCGTTGCGGAATAGCGCGTATTCATAGGAAGAAAGACCCTTCTGCAAGCTGGTCGCTCCCGTCAAGCCGAAATTGCCCGAGAAGCTTACCTTCGGAGCACCTGCCTGACCGCGACGCGTTGTGACTATGATTACACCATTCGCGGCACGGATTCCGTAAACTGCAGTCGAAGATGCATCCTTCAGCACAGAAATGCCGAGTATATCGTTAGGATTGATTCCGTTAAGTACACTCATGGCCTGATTTGCAGGCTGTTCAATTCCATCTATAACAATAAGAGGAGAATTGCTGCCATTATAGGAAGATATGCCTCGGATGGAAATGTCGGCGGCATCTTGTCCAGGCTCTCCGGATGCGGTCACAGCACTGAGTCCCGGGGTGATACCGACAAGAGCAGAAGAAACATTTGCTACCGGAGCGGCCAGGATTTCATCACCCTTGACAGCGGTGATGGCGCCTGTCACATTTACTTTCTTCTGGGTAGCAAACGCGGTAACCACAGTTTCTTCAAGCAAGGTGGAATCTTCCCGCAGCACAATGCGATACTTCAGTTTGTTTCCAACCGTAATTGTCTGGTCTGCGAAGCCGATGCAGGCAACGGTAAATGCATCCCCGGCAATTTCCAAACTGAACTGTCCGTCAAGATCGGTAATCGTTCCGTTTTGGGTCCCGACCTCGAGAACAGTAGCGCCGATTACGGGAACGCCGCTCTCATCGACAACGGTTCCCGATACTGTTCTGGTGTTCTGCGCCGCTGCTGGCAAGGTGAACGCCAACAGGGACAGTACCACCGAAAACGATCTGGCAATTCTGCAGAATAGGGTGTAGTTCATGATTCTATCGGTTATTGTTTATGCCGAAACAAAGTCTTGGTATTATCCCGGCTGATTAGTGCTTTCCTTTGAAACAAAGGTCATAAAGAAATAGCGAAACAGTATGTGAGAATTATCTAAAAAAAGTCTATTTTTGTCTGGATAATAAAACGAAGTATGAAAAAATATCTATTAATATCCATTTTTGTCTTTACAACATTAATACTGGGCGCTCAGAACTATTATGGGAAGCGAATAGGGATAGAAAGCGGTCTTTCACAGGTAAGCGTGACTTGTGTCCAATACGACAACTACGGGTCAGTATGGATAGGGACGAGGTTCGGCCTGAATGAATACAGGAACAACAGGATGCGCAGTTTTATGAATTGTACAATCAGCGGTCTGTATTGTGACAGTGATGACAGGCTGTGGGTACTGACGGAGCAGGGCGTTTCCCGCTACGACAAGCTTAGCGACTCCTTCGAGAGCATAAGCCCGATTGCAGCAACCTGCATTTTCGAAAAGGACGACGTAATGTATCTGGGCACACACAATGGAATTGCCACTTATGACAAAAACGGCGGCATCTTTACCGAAGGTAGCAGCAGCGTTTGGAACGACTACTGCGATATCTTCGAATATGAAACCAAACTGGTATTCGTAGATAAGAGACAGGGCATAACCCTGCTCGAAAACGGAAAGGAGAAAAAGCTGGAACTGCCTTTTATCGAGGGCAAGACTATTATGACTTCCTGCAATTTGGGCAGCATACTTGTGCTTTGCATTCTGGGTGAGGGAGTGCTGATTTATAATCTGGATTTGGAAGATGCCATCCATTACTATCCTGCCGGAAAGAACGGGCTCAGCAAAGACCTTATTATTTCATCGGAAATAATTGACGGTCAACTATGGCTTGGAACCGACGGTAGCGGCATTATGGTGATGGACCCTAGCAGCGGTTTCACAACAAGTTTTTATGAAGGTATTGCAATGAACCCGGGCACAGAAGTTCCTTCTTCAGTTACCTGCATTTACAAGGATCCTCTCAATACCATCTGGATAGGCGGAGATTACTTCGGGGTTACGGGTCTGAGACAGGCCCCGGTAGTGTCTTATCTTCCGAAGGATGTCATCAACACCATATACAATTCCGACGATGGACACATATATATAGGTTGTGACGGAAGCGGACTGTTCAGAATGGACGGGGATGGGCTGGTCAACATAGGCAGCACGCAGGGGATGAAGATTACCAGCATATGCGATTATGACAAGGATCACCTTCTGATTTGCGGCTACAATCAGGGCTATTTCGTTCTGAACAGGCATACCGGCAACAAAAGACCTCTGATTATCGTAAACAAACAGGTTAACGCGAGGGAATGCCTGTACGGAAATGCACCGACATCACATAGGCTCCCTGACGGCAGGGTGATACTCTTTGCAGACAACCACTATCTGCATGACCCAAAGACAGGCAGTTTTACAATGCTGAAAGACAACAGCATCGACCATGCAAAGGACCTGAAAGGCATTGATGGAGAATACGGAGACCTATATACCTACTGCCGGGACGGCATCTTTGAGATTGATTTGGAAAACAAGTGTCTCAACCTGCTGTATGACTCTCGAGAAAAAGGGGAAGCCATCAACTCTTTGGCCTGCATTGACAGCCTTGCTTTCTACGGCACGAACAACGGTCTGTTTTGTTTCGATTTTGCCAGTCGCGAGTCCACAGAAATGAACACGGGACTCCTAAACCGGATTACCGAACTATGCAGCACCAGGGAGGGCAGTCTATGGATAGGAGCAGACAATTCACTGTTCTATCTGAACAATGGCGTCTTCAAACTGATTGGAGAGAATATGGGTGTGTTTGCGAATGAGCTTAAGACCAGCGCTGTTTCCGATAAAGGGACAATCTATCTAGGCGGCACGGCAGGACTGTTGGAAATAAGGAATACTGAGGATGTTTTTACCGGGGATGAAATCAACCGGTGCATTTCCCTGCATGATCTTACAGTCGAAGGCAGCAATATCACTTCCAGGAACGAGCTCGTAAAACTTCCATACGATTTCAAGAACTTCGGAATACGCATTTCCGTCCAGGGAGCAGACCCTCTTGAAAAAATGGCATACAAATATCTCATCAGCGGTCCTTCCTCTTTTGAGATTGAGTCATATGAGGACAATGTCAGCATTCCTACTTTGAAACCGGGCAACTACACTGTGGAAGTGTCATACCAACAGAGCAGAGGCCAATGGAGCGAACCGCAAAAAGTTGCCGAAGTGAGGGTCAAAAGGCCTTGGTACACCTCCACGCTAATGCTGATAGTGTACCTGCTTACTACTGTTGCCATCCTCGTATTGCTGGCCATCTATGTACAGAAAAGGACCCGCGAGGCAATGCAAAGAGAAATGAGGGCCAAGGACTTCCAGTTCATCAGCAAGTTCGAGAAATATATTGAAGAGCATCTCGAGGACAACAACCTCAATGTGGATGAAATCTCCGCAGCCCTGGCGATGAGCCGCGCAACGCTCTACACCAAGGTCAAGAGCACCTACGACACCGGCATAGGAGAATACATAGAAAGCAAACGTATGGAGAGGGCCAAGCAGCTGCTCGCAGAAACCGATTTGAGCGTAGCTGAAATCACCGACAAAGTGGGCTACTCCACCTCTCGCTATTTCAGCACCCGCTTCAAAGCCAAAACCGGCGACTCCCCGCTGGCCTACCGCAGATCACACAGGAAGTAGCACAGCTTCTAAAAAAAACACTTATCAAATCGTAAGCATCCGAAGAAACAGTTATTGACAAAGTGAGATGAGACTGGCATCGGTTTGTACACCAGAGGCCTCTCTCCTGTAAAAAAATCAGGCATGTGGTCCCATCGCGCCTTAGCGCGACGGCGGAGGCAGGGATGTAGCGTAGCGGAATCGGTGCGCAGAAAGGTCGATTTTGCGCACCAACTTGAAAAAAAATGCATTCGGTGCGCAGGAAGGCCGTTTTTGCGCACGGACTGCAGCCACAACAAGCTGGGGACTTCGGCGACGGTACACATCTTGAGGTTAAAATCCCGTAAGCAGGCCCTCCGCGTGCCTCACATACTACCCCCTCCTCATCCATCACATCGGGAAAGCGACCACCTCCCTCAGACCGCTCTCCAGACCATCGGACGCTCTCTTACCGCCGTGGGGAAAAGCAAAAAAGAGGGCGCAAACAGCACCCTCATTTTCTTCATAAATTATAATCTATGCGTTCTGCTTGATGGCTGCCTGCGCCGCTGCAAGACGTGCGATAGGCACGCGGAATGGAGAGCAGCTGACATAATCGAGACCGATTCTGTTGAAGAAGTTGATGGAATCAGGGTCTCCTCCGTGCTCACCGCAGATACCGCACATAAGGCCAGGCCTCTTGCTGCGTCCTGCGTTCACTCCGTGCTCTACGAGCTTGCCCACACCCTTGACATCGATGGTCTGGAACGGATCAGCATCGAGAATCTTATTGCCAAGGTAGTCTCCCATAAAGGTTCCCACATCGTCACGGCTGAAGCCGAAGGTCATCTGGGTAAGGTCGTTGGTACCGAAGCTGAAGAACTCTGCAGTGCGGGCCATACGGTCAGCGGTAAGGGCTGCGCGAGGGATTTCAATCATGGTACCGAAGTGGTAGTCGATGGTCATATGGAACTGAGCCTCCACCTCGAGACGAACCTTCTCGCAGTAAGCCTTCTGGAACTCGAGCTCGCGTGCAGATACGGTCACAGGAATCATAATCTCAGGCTGAGGATTCAGACCCTCGCCCTTGAGCTCTGCAGCAGCAGTAAAGATGGCACGGTACTGGGTCTCTGCGATAAGAGGATATGTCACATGCAGACGTACTCCGCGGTGACCCATCATAGGGTTGACCTCGTGGAGATTCTCGCCACGCTTGTCAACTTCCTCTACGCTCACGCCAAGGTCCTTTGCAAGCTCAGCCCTCTTGTCCTCGCTCTTAGGTACGAACTCGTGGAGAGGCGGATCGAGAAGACGGAATACAACCGGCTTGCCGTCCATAATCTTCATAGTAGCCTTTACGGAAGCCTTGATGAATGGCTCAAGCTCAAGAAGAGCGGCACGACGCTCCTCATCGGTGTCGCACATAATCATCTTGCGGAGCTTTGCGAGAGGAGTCTCGCTGTTCCTGCCGTAGAACATATGCTCGATACGGAAAAGTCCGATACCCTCTGCGCCGAACTGAAGTGCACGCTGAGCATCCTCAGGTGTATCAGCATTGGTACGGATGCCGAGACGGCGGAACTTGTCAACTATGCTCATGAAGCGGATGAAGAGAGGATTCTCGGATGCATCCATAGTGTCAATCTTGGAACCGTAAACAGCACCCTTTGCACCATTGAGGGAAATCCAGTCACCCTCGGAGAATGTCTTGTCGCAACCTGCGAAGGAAACCTTCTTGTTTTCGAAATCAATCTTCATTGCCTCGCAACCAACGATGCAGCACTTGCCCCATCCGCGTGCAACGAGAGCAGCGTGTGAGGTCATACCTCCGCGGGTTGTCAGGATACCTGAAGAAGCGCGCATTCCCTCGATATCCTCAGGAGAGGTCTCCTCACGGATAAGGATGGTCTTCTTTCCTGCGGCAGCAGCTTCCATAGCTGCCTCGGAGGTAAATACGATGGTTCCCACTGCTCCGCCCGGTGATGCAGGAAGACCCTTTGCAACAACCTCTGCCTTCTTCTCGGAAGACGGGTCGAGGATAGGGTGGAGAATCTCGTCGAGCTGTGAAGGAGAAACACGCATTACAGCGGTCTTCTCGTCAATCATTCCCTCGTCGAGCATATCCATAGCCATCTGGAGGGCAGCGATACCTGTACGCTTGCCGATGCGGCACTGGAGCATATAGAGCTGCTTGTCCTGGATGGTGAACTCGATGTCCTGCATATCGTGGAAGTGCTCCTCAAGACGCTTGCGGATGCCGTCGAGCTCTGCATATACCTCAGGCATTGCGGTCTCAAGGCTCTCGAGGTGCTTGTTATGCTCGGTCTTGGTAGCCTCGTTGAGAGGGTTAGGAGTACGGATACCGGCAACGACATCCTCGCCCTGGGCATTGATGAGCCACTCGCCGTAGAACTTATTGTCACCGGTCGCAGGGTTGCGGCTGAATGCCACGCCTGTAGCTGAAGTAGGTCCCATATTGCCGAATACCATAGACTGTACGTTCACTGCTGTACCCCAGTCATCAGGAATCTTTTCGATGCGGCGGTAAGCGATTGCACGCTTTCCGTTCCAGCTCTTGAATACGCCGCCGATGGAGCCCCAAAGCTGAGCCTCGGCCGTATCAGGGAATTCTACTCCGAGAACTTCCTTTACGCGTACCTTGAACTTGTCGCAGAGGTCCTTGAGCTCGTCTGCAGTAATCTCTGTATCAGACTTGTAGCCCTTTGCCTCCTTGAGCTCGCACATCATACGGTCGAGCTGCTGGCGGATACCCTGGCCGTCTGCCGGCTCGATACCCTCTGCCTTCTCCATAACGACGTCAGAATACATCATGATGAGACGGCGGTATGCGTCATATACAAAACGTGGATTTCCGGTCTTTTCAATCATTCCCGGAAGAGTTGCAGAGCAGAGACCGATGTTGAGGATGGTGTCCATCATACCAGGCATACTGCTTCTCGCACCGGAACGGCAACTTACCAGGAGCGGGTCCTTGGTGTCACCGAACTTCTTGCCCATCAGCTTCTCAGTAGCTGCAAGGGCCTCGGCAACCTCTGCCTTAAGCTCCTCAGAATAGCCTCCGCCGAGAGCATAGTACTCAGCGCAGCACTCTGTTGTAATGGTAAAACCTGCCGGAACCGGCATTCCGAGCTTGCTCATCTCAGCAAGGTTGGCTCCCTTTCCTCCAAGGAGCTCTCTCATAGATCCGTCACCCTCAGCGGTCTTGCCACCGAAGCGATAGACTCTCTTTTTTGTTTCTGCCATAATTAATATAGATATAGAATATTGTTAGCGGTTAACGGAGCGCGAAGGTACTGAAAAAATCCGACAATGACAAACTTAGCGCATCAAGGCTTCGAGTATGTTACCGATGGCGGTTTTCCGGCTGGAAATAATCTTCAACTCTGAACTGACCGTACGAGGATGTCCAAGAGGGAAATACATTACATCCTGAAGCAGCAGCTCGGCATCCACATAGTCGAAGTCGGAGTCCCTTATCTGGAACAGGACTCCCGGAATCTCCGAGAACAACACCCTCACCGGGTCCGTATCGCCGGCTGCGCGGCATATATCCGAGATGTCGGCATCAATTCCCACTCCATCCCGGCACATACTGTCCAGAGCCGCCATCAGTCCTCCGTCCCCCACTGTGCATCCGGAGATGGCCACTCCGTCCTCGACAAATTCGCGGACCACCTCAAAGCAGTCTCCGAAATAGCCCGTATCTTCAACCTTGGGGGCCGGACCTCCCACAACGCCGAGAGCCTGCGAGAGCAGGGAGCCTCCAAGCTTGTATTCGGAGGTATCGAAAGGGACATATATCAGCCAGCTGTCCGCATCGCCCTCAAGACGGGAAGGCAAGGCCCTTTCACTATCGGGCACAGCGACTTTGACTTCGATGCATGGTTCACCTTCATTTATTGAAGACTCCCCTATCAGAAGGTACAGGTCTGTCGCATAGTCGGCAAGGCTGGATACGCTCTCATACAGGGCAGCCATAGAGCCTACGCCTTTATCAGCCCAATGCCAATTGGCGCTAAGGAACAAATCTTCAAGGACGAAATGACCTTTTGTCCATATTGCGTCAAGCAGGGCCAGGGCAACCCGGGTGCGGGCGTACTCTCCTGCAAAAGGGAACAGCAGTTTGCGTGAACTCTGCTTGAGCACCAGGGCGAGATAGTCCCGGAGCCTGTTTTCATCCAGTTCGAAAATGCCCACGGAAGGGTCCAGACTTTCGTCAACTATGCTTTCCGAAGGGTATGTGCACTGGTTCCCGCCGAGAATCTGGCGTGGTGTAAGTTCCATCGGCAGTCCGTCGATGATGAACTTGGAATCAAACAAAAACGAATTCATCATAGATTAACTGCCAAAAATACAAAATATTTCAGTATTTCAACAAATTGCGCTTCTACCCAAATCTCCTTACCTTTGTCTTCCCTATTTGATTGGCAAAGCCATAAAGGAGATTATGGAATACGACAAACTGATTGAAGACATATTTTCCCGCCATCCGAGCGTTCAGGTGAGCGGATTCGGTCCAAAATCCTACAAAGCGGGACTCGATGCAATGCGCGGGTTCGACGCGCAACTCGGCTCTCCCTGGCGCAAGTACCGCATCATCCACGTTGCCGGCACCAACGGCAAAGGCTCAGTCAGTTCAATGCTCGCATCCTGCCTAGCCGCAAGCGGGATGAGCGTCGGGCTCTACACCTCGCCTCATCTGCTTGACTTCCGAGAAAGAATCAAAACCGTCGGCCCGAAAGGCTGGGAGATGGTCAGCAAAGACTATGTTCAGAACTTTCTGGAAGCCCGCCCGGATGAAATTGAGCATCTCTCCTTTTTTGAAATCACCACCGGCCTGGCTTTCAAATGGTTCGCTGACTGCAAGGTTGACATAGCCGTAATCGAAGTGGGACTCGGAGGCAGGCTCGACAGCACCAATATCATTGACTCCGAACTGTCCGTCGTAACGAGCATAGGCCTGGACCACTGCGCCCTTCTGGGCAGCACCCGCGAGCAAATCGCCTCCGAAAAGGGCGGCATCTTCAAAAGCGGAGCAAAAGCCCTTGTATGGGGGCACGATGCGCAAACCGACCCGGTATTCGAAGAATGCGCCCGCAACTCGGGTGCGCATCTGCACTACGCAGACGAACTGATAAGCGAACCGATATTGAACACCATTGACTTCGAGGCTATGGACCTTCGCGGCGAATACCAGCGGGACAATGTGCGCACGGCCCTCGCCGCCCTATCCCTTCTTGGAATAAAAGCTGAAGCCGAGGCAATAGAGCATACCGCCCGGCGCACCGGACTTCGCGGAAGATGGGAAACGCTTAGCGAGCATCCGAAGATAATCTGCGACATAGGCCATAACCCGGCGGCGCTCGCAAGGAACTTCGCCCAGCTGCAGAGTATGGGCACCCCGCTCACCATAGTATATGGAATTATGGCCGACAAGGCTCTGGACGATATCGCCCCACTGATGCCCGCAGATGCCGACTACATACTTTGCGCTCCGAAAGGCAACAGGGCCCTGCCAGTGCAGGAACTTCACGCGCGACTCTCAATGCTGCGCCCTGAACTCAGGCTCCAGGACGCCCCTTCGGTTGCAGATGCAGTAAAAATGGCGGTATCCAAGTCTCAAATTGAAAGCATAATCTACATCGGAGGCAGTACGTTTGTGGTTGCAGAGGCAATATTGGTTTCAAACTGTAAGTGAAAGAAGCCAAAAAAGTAACAAAAAAGCCCGAATCTTACAATCAAATGATTCGGACTAATCTTGTTCAGCTCTCGGCTGATATCATATAACTAACTAACCAATGCAAAGATACGGCATTTTTTGGGATTTCAAAATAAAAATTTTAAAAAATTACAAATTGAAAGTAAAATCCGCAATAGAAGCCGCTGCGGGGCGGTGGGTGATGCAGATTATCGTCTTGACACTGTGGTATTTATCGTGAATCCTGCCGAGCACTTTGTTTTCGGAAGCACTGTCCAAAGCAGAAGTCGCTTCGTCAAGAATCAGTACTGACCCCCTGTGCAGAAGAGCCCTGGCAATGGCCACCCTCTGCGCCTGTCCTTCACTCAGGCCTCTTCCCTTCTCGGAGCACACAGTATCCAGCCCTTTAGGCATTTCCAGTATGAAATCCGCATCTGCCGTATGCAGAGCCTCCTTCATATCCTGCTCGGAAGCCTGTGGACACGCCATAAGCAGATTGTCCCTCACAGTTCCGCTGAGCAGCGAATTGCCTTGCGGCACATACATGAAATTGCATCTCGCAGAAGGACCGGCTTCAAGCTCTTCGCCCTCAGCATCATAGAGAACCACTTTCCCTGCTGTAGGCTCCAGCAGTCCCAGCATCAGCTGCACAAGCGTACTCTTGCCCTTTCCGGTAGGACCGCAAATGGCTGTCATAGTTCCCGGTTTGAAATCGAACGCAAGTTCGGACAGCACAAGTCCGTCCTCCGGTCCGCTGTCAGGATAGGCGAAGCTCAGCCCGCTTGCACGCAGACCGGCGCAGCCCTCAAGCATATTTTCCTTCACATCCTCCTCCTGAGGCAGAGCTTCTATGTCAAGAAGGCGTTCTACCGAAGAGATGGCACGTATGAATGCGGGAATATATGACGCCAGCCCTGCAACCGGCCTCTGGACCTGGCCCACCAGCTGGAGGAAGGCAACCATAAGTCCATAGCTCACCGTGCCGTCCTTAATCCCGAAGCAGCCCCAGAGGAAGGCGAGCAGATAGCCCGCCGAGAAGCCGACCTGCATAAAGGTGCGTGAAAGGGCCGAATAGCTCAGGCGCGTAACCGTCTTGCTGCGCTCCTGCGACTGATACCCGTCCAGGTCATTTTCCACATCTTCAACGCTTCCGAGGGTTTTCACCAGCACCCGGTGCTGCAGATGCTCCTGCATATGTCCCTGAATCTGTCCGTCCAGACTGCGGATTTCATTGGTCAGACGCCGCTGCCTGCGGAAGAAAAGCCTTGCACCCACCACCGCGACAGGCATTATCCAAATGAGTATCCACGCAAGCGAAGGCGAGAGCACGAAGAGCATCACGGTTGCCGCAACCAGCTGGAAGAGCGTCACCACGCAGGAAGGCAGGCTGGAGCAGATGAAATCCGACACCACGCGTATATCTTCCTCAAGACGGTTCACCACATCGGCGCTGTGGAAGCGCTCCCTTCCCTGCCAGGTGCTGCGCATCGCCTTGTCGAAAACGATGCTGCGCATCCTGATTTTTGCATCAACCGTAAGTTTACCCTCCACGAAGCGGGAAGCGATGCGGGCGGCAACCTGAAGGACCATAATGCCGACCAGCAGCCAGACAGATGCCATCAGAGGCTCGGAGCTGCCGCCTGTCACTATGTCGATAACCTTCTTGCTGTACCAGACGAAGGCAAGGGCGCAGACTGCCTCTACGAGATATATGGCGCTGCACAGCAGCACCCTGCCGCGCACCAGCGAAAGCATGCGCCACAGTCCCTTGAGACAGCCCTTGAGATCCTTCATGGGAATTATTCCTTTACTATTCCTGCTTCAATCCACTTTTTGGCAAGAGCCTCGGAATCGCGCAGCGCGGTCTGGGGATCCACCTCATATTCGCCTACAAGCAGGTCGGCAAGAGTCTGCACATCGAATTCGCGTCCTTCCACGCTCTTCCACAGAAAAGCGGCGGTGGAGTTGAGGGAAATCATTTTGTTGAAATTCACGAGGCCGACGCTTTCCGGCACGACCACATTCTCGTCAAGCACAGTCCTGAGCTTGAATCCTTCAATTATCTGCATATCGTTCTTCTTAATAGCGCAAGCCACACGCGGCGCACGATGCGGGGAAGGGAGCCCCAAAACCGCACTTTACGCGCATAACCGGCTGTTGTACAATCTATTTCCTTGCCGCGCGGCCTGATGACCGCAACGGCCTTTGCCTTCACATCCGACAGACCGCAGGTCTCCACTCCGGAAAGGTTTCCGTCCCCCATCAGCACAACCCTGTCCTTTACCAGGCTTATGATTCTGTGGAGCACATAGCGTCCGGGAGCTATTTCCGCCAGGACCGCATCCCCCACGGCAACGGGTTCCTTCCGCAGCCTCACGCTATCCCGGTCCCCCACTATGAAGGGCAGCATACTGCAGCCCTTGGTGAGAAGCTCCACTTCCTTGCCTTCCTGTACGAGGGCAGATACTTCGGCAAGCAGAATCGCGTTGGGCACTATCATAGCTGAGCCTCCTTTACCGCCCTGCAGCAAACCCTGGCGGCATCTTCATCCGGAAGGCAGTCGAGCACGAAGCAAGGCACCTTCGAAACGGCCACCTCTATGCTGCGGTGAAGGGCATCCCCCATCCTGGCGTCCGGCTTGAAGCCCGAGCAGGAGGAATACAGCGAAGCATAAGCCTCAATCACGCCAAGGCGCGTCATCCTGTTTTCGGAGCAGCGCCTGATGCGCACAAAAGCCCCGACGGGATATGATTCATTGCGGTAGCAGGGGGTCTTGCCGCTCCACGGGGAGCCGAAAACCAGCACGCTGCCGTCAGGCATTATCCGTACAATGGGATTGTCGTCATTGAGCAGCTTTGCGCCCTCTATGCAGCGCAGCCACATACGGCTCTGGGTGCTCTTACCCGTTCCGCTCTTCGCAAGGAAAAGGTAGCCCCTGCCCTCGTGGGCAATAACCGACGCGTGCATCTCAAGCGTGCCGAGAGTTGCGGTGCGGAAGGCATACATCAGCATCAGCGAATTATTTATAGCAAATAATGCATCCTTTCCGTTGCAGACTTCCAGCTGTCCGCAGGTAAAGTCCCCGCTCATCAGAAGCCTTGCCGCAAGCGGATGGGCCGAAGTAACCGAAGTCTCGCAATACCACTGCTCGCCGCAGCGGAAAAGTTTGATTTTGGTTTCACCCGGCTCGGTCGGCTGGTCAAGAACCAGCTGCGGCTCGATTGCAGGTAGCCTGTCCACCACCGAAAGGGTAAAGACGGGCTCTGCTTCTGGCTGAGTCACAGCAAAGGGAGCATATTGGGAAAGGTCCGGCACGGCACTGCCCGTAGTCCCTGTTTCGAGACAGAACAGATGGCCTGCGACGCAATAGTAATTTCTCATGGGCACAAAGATAGTGGAATTCGGACGAATTTCATTATCTTTGGCGCATGGAAGAAATCAAACTGGAATACAACACCTCCCGTGACGCTCTCGGGATGTACGAATACGGAAGAAACGTACAGGAAATGGTCCGTGAACTCAAGGACATCCCCGACAGGGAGAAAAGAACCAATCAGGCCAAGGCCATTGTCAAAGTTATGGAGCTCCTCAACCCGCAGGTACGCAGCCACGAGGACTATGAGCACAAACTTTGGGACCACCTCTATATGATAGCAGACTTCGATTTGGATGTGGATTCGCCATATCCCTGCCCGGCAAAGGAAGAATTCGAAACCAAGCCGGTACCGCTTCCGATGAAGGGCACAAAAATCAAGGCAACCCACTACGGGCGCAACATAGAAAGAATACTCGACCTGATTGCAGGCGAGCCGGAAGGGGAAGTCAAGAACTCTCTCATCAAGGCTCTGGCTATATATATGCGCCAGCAGTATCTTATCTGGAACAAGGACAGCGTAAGCGATGAGACCATTTTCTCCGACATCCACAAGCTTTCGGAGGGGAAAATCACGGTGCCTGAGGGCCTTACCCTCGCCAAAGTATCCGAGAATCAGGACTTCAGCCGTCCGGGCCTGGGTATTCAGACAGGCAAAAACAACAAAGGAAACCGCAAAGGAGGCCACCGCAACAGACGCAGGCAATGAAAAAACGCTTATCGGACGACACCAGGGCTGCCCTTGTTAAAGTGGCGGGGATTGCACTTGCAATCTTCGCCGTGTTCACTTTCATAGCCATTCTGTCCTACCTGATTCACTGGCGTGCCGATATGAGCGGAGAGGAACTCCGCAACGCAGCCGGTGCGCTCGGTTACAGATTCGGACGCTTTCTGGTGCGGGATTGCTTCGGCCTGGGCAGTTTCGCGCTGCTGATAATACTGGGGGCAGCGTCAGAGAAACTGCTGCGGGACAAACTCCACAGTTCTCTCGTATCGACTGCCATCAAGACTCTTACCGGGGCTTTTCTTGCCTCACTTGTCTTTGCCTTTGCCGGCAACCTGCTCGGACTCGCAAATGCATTCGGCGGAGGGCTTGGAGGGCATTGCGGAGCACTTGTAACATCCTGGTCCATCCAGTTGTGCGGCCCTGCCGTGACCGGCTTGCTGCTCGGATTGCTTGCGGTATGCTTCGCCATGCTCTGCAGCAGCAGATTCGTGCATTGGCTGGGGTCTCTGGGCAAGGGTTCCGAAAAGAAACCGTACATAGACCCTCAGGCCGTGGATGTCATTACCGACGAGGTGCCTGAAGAGACAGAAGAAAGCGTTTCTGAAACCGTGGTGGAGCCTGAGCCTCTGCCGGTTGCAGTTCCCGAGCCTGCCGTACAGCCTCAAGCTGCCGAGGCAAGCACCGACGAAGGGCCAGCACTTCAGGTCATTGAGGGAGAAGATCTTCAGACAGAAATCTCCAAGCCTCTTCCGAGGATAGACAACAGACTGGATCCTCCTTATGGACTTCCGAACTACAAAATGCCGTCCCTGGAACTCCTGGATACCTACGAAAAGGGCAAACACGCAATTTCAAAGGAGGAGCTGGACCGCAACAAGAACAAGATTATCACCACTCTGCGCAATTACAAAATCGAAATTACCGACATACGCGCGGTGGTCGGTCCGACCGTAACTCTCTACAAAATCACCCCGGCTCCGGGAGTCAAGATTTCCGCCATCAGGACACTTCAGGACGACATTGCAATGTCCTTGAACGCCAAGGGAGTGCGCGTGGTGACCCTTCAGGATTCCGTGGGAATCGAGGTTGCCAACGACAAAGCTTCGATTGTACCTCTGCGCGGACTGCTCAACGATGAGAGTTTCCGAAGCAGCAAGTTCGAACTTCCTGTGGCACTTGGTTATACCATTACCCAGCAGGTCAAGGTAGTGGACCTGACCTCGGCTCCGCACCTTCTGGTTGCGGGTGCTACCCAGCAGGGTAAGTCCGTCTGTCTCAATGTGATAATATCTTCTCTGCTGTATGCCAAGCATCCTTCCGAGCTGAAGTTCGTCTTCATAGACCCTAAGATGGTGGAATTCACCGCCTACTCTTCTCTCGTCAAGCATTATCTCGCGGTTCTTCCGGATGCCGACGATGAGGAGTCCGAGAAGCAGAGAGCCATAGTCAAAACGGCAAAGGATGCCGAAAAGATACTGCGTTCGCTCTGTATCGAGATGGACGACCGCTACACCCTTCTTGCAAAAGCGGGTGTAAACAAGCTTACCCTCTATAATGACAAGTTCCGCGACCGCAAGCTCAATCCGGAAAAGGGCCATAAGTATCTGCCTTATCTGGTAGTGGTTGTGGATGAGTACGCCGACCTGACGATGAGCACGGGAGCTTCGCCTGAGGCCAAGGCTGCGAGCCGCAGCATCACCAACAGCATCATCCGTCTTGCCCAGAAGGGAAGGGCTGCCGGAATCCACGTGATTCTCGCGACCCAGCGTCCTTCCGTGGATGTGATTTCCGGTATTATCAAGAGCAACTTCCCTATGAGAATCGCGTTCAGGACCTCATCCAGAATCGATTCCCAGACCATTATAGATGCACCTGGTGCCGAAAAGCTGATTGGACGCGGAGATATGCTCTTCTCTGCCGGAATCGACAATGAGCGCATACAGTGCGGACTGATTTCCGGAGAGGAAGTAAACAGGCTGACCGATTTCATAGGCAGCGAAACCAAGTACGGACAAAGCTATAACATACCATATTACCTTCCTGTACCGCAGGATGAAAACGGCTCTTCAGAAGGAGGCGGAGTGGATATGAGTGACCTCGACGAGAGGTTTGAGGAGGCCGCAAGACTTGTGGTTACAACCCAGAAGGCATCAACTTCTTTTTTACAGACCAGACTGGCGATGGGATTCGCCAAAGCAGCCAGGATTATGAGCCAGCTCGAAGAAGCCGGAGTAATCGGGCCTGCTGAGGGAGCGAAGCCGAGACAGGTGCTTGTACCTGACCTCGATACCCTTGACCAGTTGCTCAGCACCTGCAAGAAATGAAACGTTTACTGACCACGACCCTGAGTGCACTGATTGCCTGCATCTGCGTTTCAGCGCAGGTGGGTGAAGAGTTTGCACCCCTGCTGCAGAAATTCCAAAGCCAAAGGACTCTGCTGAATTACGAATACATCATTTCCGGGCCTGCCGACATTACTGTTCAGGGCACGGCCGTCATCCAGAAGAATTGCTTCAGGATGGAGGGAGCCGGCCTGCTGATAATGTGCGACGGAGACAGTGTCTGGACTCTTGACCTGGAGGGCAAAGAGGCTTATGTGGAGAAGGCAGGACCTATGGATTACCTGCAGTATATCAGGGAACTGGCTTATGTGGATGACCACCTGGAGGGCACCATTGTGGAGCCGGCATCCGGTACTATCATCCCTTTTGCACTGCGCGACCTGCAGTTTCTGCCTGTCAGCGGTGACCTCTCCCCTTTCAGCCCGTCGGAGGAAGTCTTCGCCTCAGGCGACTGGATAATCACGGATTTGAGGTAGCTTGGAGGGCTCTGATTTGCGCTTTACCTTACCACGACCCTTTCGATGCGGTGAGGGATGGAGGTGAGGATTTCGTAGGGGATGGTGCCGAGGATCTCGGCAAGTTCCTCAACGCGCGGGTCGTCACCGAAGATGGTGACAGTGTCACCAACCTTCACGTCAAGTCCGGTCACATCCAGCATACACATATCCATACAGATATTGCCGATGGTCGGAGCCCTGTGCCCTCCTATGCTGAAACTTGCGGCGCCACGGCCCAGATGACGGTCAAGTCCGTCCGCATAGCCTGCCGGGATGGTCGCAATGGTGGTCCCTCCTGGGGCTATTTTACCCCATCTGCCATATCCTATAGTGCCGTCCTGAGGCTTCAAGTGCTTGATTTGAAGTATTTTAACCTTCAGGGACGCCACAGGAGTCAGCCTTACTGAAGGAAGTGCGGAGATGCCGTAGATACCGATTCCGAGCCGTACCATATCAAACTGATAATCAGCAAAACGCTCGATGCCCGCGCTGTTGAGAATGTGCCACAGCGGATGATAGCCGAGCGCATCCTCAATTGCCTTTGCGCATCTTTGGAAATACCCGATCTGTCCGAGTGTAAACTCATCTTCATACGGGTCCTCGGCGGCAGCCAGATGCGAATACACCGACTGCACCCGGACTGTGGTACACCCTTGAAGGAACTCTATGAGTTCCGGCAGTTCATCTTCCATAAAACCGAGACGGTGCATACCGCTGTCGATTTTGATATGGACGGGATAATCCTTAATGCCCCTTTCGCGGAGCTTGGCATCCAGGGCCTTCAGGGCAGCCAGATTCGGGATGCCGGGTTCGAGCCTGTTGTCGATAATTTCCGGGAAGAAATCCGTCCCGGCTGTGAGCACCAGAACAGGAAGGGATATGCCGGAATTGCGCAATTCTATTCCCTCTACCGGGAGGGCAACTGCCAGATAATCCGCACCGAAACGCTGCATCATAGACGCAAACTCCACGGCGCCGTGTCCGTAGGCATTGGCCTTTACGAGCACGAGCAGCTTTGTGCTTTCCTTAAGCAGGCCCCTGAAATAGCTGTAATTCGAAAGACAGCCTCCAAGGTTCAGTTCCAGACGGCTGAAATCGTTTTCTCTTCCCATCTTCTTACTCGTCTTCCGGAAGTTTTTCCGGAACATCCGGATTGATATATTCGTCCTTTTCCGGGGTATTCTCCACCAGAATTTCAAGCAGAGCAGTGGTCTGGGCTGCGGGAGCGATGATGAAATCATCCACTTCCGAAGGCACGAGCACAGTCTCACCTCCTTTCAGCCTATAAACCAGTTCCCCGGCATCTTCGCTGTTGATTTTCAGCACGGCCTCACCATAAAGGCAATGATAGACAGCAAATGAATCGTTGTTCTCACCGAGTATATGGACAGGTTCCCTAAGGTCCATCTTTCTCACCGAGAACTGTGCTATCTCGTCCTGATTGCGGTAAGGGGCATAATCTATGAAGTCCAGGGCATCGATTACGCTGAGACTCTCGTCAAACTCTTCGGCGCCCAGCTGCTGACCCCATCCGAAAATGCAGAAATCCAGGGCGGAAGACTGGGATACTTCAAGCAGTTCCACATCCCCGCAGGCTCCGTGAATGGTCCCGGGAGCTATATGGAAGAATTCCCCCGGACGCGGACTCACAGCATTGAGAAGAGTCTCAACGGTTCCGTTCTCAAGCGAGCCCATAAGCTGGGAGGCATCAGTCTGTCCTTTGAAACCGAGGAAGAGTTTCGCATCTTTGGAAGCCTTGAGCACATACCACAGCTTTTCCCTGCCGAGAGCGTCGTAGCGCTCGCCGGCAATCACATCGTCCGGATGAACCCGAAGAGGCATTCGGCCCTTGCAGGAGATTCTTTTGACCTGCACGGGGAACTGGCGTCCATACATCTCATAGACGCGGTCTCCGACCACCCGGTCAAGATAAGTATCCATCACTTCGCTTATGGTATTGGCTGCAAGCCAACCGTCTTTGACAAGGCTGTCGCGGTAGCCCAAATCTGCAAGTATGAACTCGTCCTTGCCCCAGACATATTCGTCAAGTATGCTGCAGAAGCGCAGCGGATACAGTTTTCTTTCTTCTGTCATAGTACTAGTCGCGGGAGCGGGCAATACCGATATAATAAAGCAGGGTAGCAATTGAGCCCAGTGCTGCAATCACATAAGTGTAGGCAGCCCACTTGAGAGCATCCTTTGCCATCGGGGTGGTCTCGAAATCCGTAATCCCGGAAGCATCAAGCCACTGCACAGCCCTTGCGCTTGCGTTAATCTCCACAGGAAGGGTAATCACTGAAAATATGGTGGTCATAGCGAACATTGCTATGCCAAGCCAGAGCACCTGAGGAAGGATTTGAATCAGGACGCAGCCGAGAAGCAGCACCCACGATACCGCACTGTTGCAGAAGGAAACCACAGGTACCAATGCGCTGCGCATCCTCAGCGGTGCATATCCCGTCGCGAGCTGGATGGCGTGGCCGGTCTCGTGGGCAGCCACCGCAACGGCAGCGATGGAGTTGGCGCCATAGACTTCAGCACTGAGGTTGATAGTTTTCCTTGTAGGGTCATAATGGTCGGTAAGACGTCCGCCTATGCTGACCACACTGACATCGGTGATGCCGTTTTCGCGGAGCATCTTCTCGGCGACCTCGGCTCCGGTGTAGCGGCAGCCGACCTTGGAGTATTTGTTGAACTTAGCATTCAGGACAGCCTGGATGAGAGCGCTTGCTATCATCACGGCAATCATTATAATCCAGATATTCATCAAAAATCAGTTTTAACCGTAATCAATTCATAATTCCTGTTGCCGAGGCCGATTTTCTCAGCCTGGTCCAGACAAGATTTCCAATCGCTGCCCGGGTGCAAGTTCTCAAAATGGTTGCCGTAGTCCACAAAGTCCTTGAGCGCCATCATCTGTGCAAGCTTTCCTCCGGGCAGAGGAGTGGCGGCAAGGCAGGCGTCCACACAGGCCTGGTCGATGGCGAGCGGGTCGAAGGAAGCGAACATTCCGAGGTCGGGGATAATCGGAGCGCCGTTCTCTCCGTGGCAGTCGCAGCCCGGCGAGACATCCATAATCAGTGAAATATGGAACTGCGGGCGGCCGTCCACCACTGCTTTTGCATATTCGGCCATCCTGCGGCTGAGCAGTTCGTTGGCTGTGTCGTTTTCAAAATGTATCGCATCGAAATTGCAGGCCCCTAGGCAGTTGCCGCATCCGACGCAATTGGAAGTAACTCTCATCTTCCTGCTCTGTTCATCAAATTGCAGGCCATTGTTTGCACAATTGCCGAGACACTGGCGGCAGCCGCGGCATTTGTCGGAATCTATCATTGCCGCTCCGCTCGAATGCTGTTCTTTTTTGCCTGCGCGCGAGCCGCAGCCCATACCGATATTCTTGATGGCACCGCCGAAACTTGCGAAATTGTGTCCCTTGACGTGGTTGAGGCTGATGAAAACATCTGCATCCATCACGGCCCTTCCGATTTTGGCATTCTTGATATATTCGCCTCCGACTACGGGCACCTCAACATCATCCGTACCCTTGAGTCCGTCAGCTATTATTATAGGACAGCCGGTGGTGACAGTATTGAACCCGTTCTCTTCCGCACAGAAAAGATGCTCTATGGCATTCTTGCGGGAGCCGGGATACATTGTGTTGCAATCTGTAAGGAAAGGTTTTCCGCCAAGTTCCTTGACTACATCGGCTACAGCCTTGGCGTAGTTGGGTCTAAGATAGGCGCAATTGCCGAGTTCTCCGAAATGCATTTTGATGGCAACCAGCTTGCCCTTCATATCAATCTCGGAAATACCTGCAGTTCTGATTAGCCTTTTGAGTTTTTTCGGCTGACTTTCACCATAGTCTCTGGTGGTGAAATCCGTAAAAAATACTTTTGATGTTCCCATACCGCAAAAATACGGATTATTTCCTATATTTGGAGATATGAAAGGAATCAATATTTTTCTTGCCGACGGCTTCGAGGATATCGAAGCTCTGGCGGTCAACGACGTACTGCGTCGCGGTGGACTGAAAGTCAATCTTGTCAGCATCTCTGATGACCCCTTTGTGGTCTCATCCCACGGTGTAACCATCGGAGCCGAGCAGTTTTTCAGTGACTGGGACGGTTCGCACGCCGGGACAGGGGCAAGGGACTTTATGATATTTCCAGGCGGAATGCCGGGCTCCAAGAACCTTGCCGCCTGCAAGCCTCTGGTCAAGGCAATGCGCGAGCACTACGCAGCAGGCGGCTCGCTTGCCGCTATCTGCGCCGCTCCGGGGCTGGTGCTCGGCCAGTTGGATGTACCTGATGGGCTCGAATTCACCTGCTTCGACGGCTTTCAGGATGCGCTACTCGCAAAGGGAGCACATTTCCACGATGTTCCAGCCGTAAGTTGCGGGCGCATAGTCACAGGACGCAGCGCGGGCAATGCCGTCGCCTTCGGCCTTGCAATCCTCGAGCACATCAGGGGCAAGGAAGAAATGCAGAAAGTTAAAATGGCAATGTATCCGGGAGCTACCTCAAATCCGTGATTATTGTAGTGGTGGTCTTACCGCACCATTTGGGCCCTTCGATATAGAAAAACCGGAGAATGTGGGACTAATCGTCATCCTCCATTGAGTCCCAGAGGGCATCGATGGTGCGGCGGTCTTTCTTGGTAGGACGGCCGGTGCCGCGCTCACGACGCACGAAAAAGGTTTCGACCGGAGCGTGAAGTTTCTGGAATTCGCTTTCGGGAGTAAGGTTTTCGGCATATTCGGGAACCAGCTGGGCTCCCACCCTGTTTTCAAGAAGGGCAAGCACCTTGTAGCTGTACACAATGGAGCCTTTGCGCACCTCGATAACTTCGCCGATTTTGGCAGGCCTGGAAGGTTTGACATTGGAGCCGCCTATTTTCACCTTGCCGCCGTTGCAGGCATCGGTAGCCTCGCTGCGGGTCTTGAAAGCCCTTATCGCCCAAAGGTACTTGTCTATTCTAACTGTTTCCATTGCACAAAGTTAAGCATTTTTTACACTAAAAAAGAGGTCCTCAATCGAGGGCCTCTTCTTTAGTGTTGTAGAATTCGAATTGCAGGACTGTGAAGTCTGAGGATTCCTCAATCTTCAGTTTGCATTTGTACTTGCGTTTCCATTTGGCGAGGAAGGAGTTGAACATACCCCTAGTCAGATAAGCACCGAGAATCGGGCCGACCCTGAGGACCAAATCGTCCTCTCCTTTCTCGATGACGAGGTGCGAGAGCTTGCGCTCAATCTGCTCGTCAATCACAACCGAGGAGGTAATCTTGCCCGTACCGTGGCACATTGGGCATTGCTCCATCGTCTCGATTTCTGTCACAGGGCGGATTCGCTGACGGGTAATCTGCATCAACCCGAACTTGGTCAGCGGAAGCACATTGTGCTTTGCCCTGTCTTTTGCCATAAGGTCCATCATGTACTTGTGGAGTTCATTGCGATGCTCCTGCGAGTCCATATCGATAAAATCGACAATCACGATGCCGCCCATATCCCTGAGACGCAACTGGCGTGCGATTTCTTCCGCTGCAATCTTATTGACCTCGAAGCTGTTTTCTTCCTGGTCCTTGGTCTTTGCGCGAATGCCGCTGTTGACATCGATTACATTCAAGGCTTCAGTGGTTTCAATCACAAGGTATGCGCCCTGTTTCATCGGAACGACCTTGCCGAAAGAACCCTTGATTTGGCGGGTGACCTCAAAATGGTCGAAGATAGGCTCCTTGCCTTCGTAGAGTTTGACGATTTTCTCCTGCTCGGGAGAAATGAGAGAGATGTACTTGCGCGTCTCCTCGTAAACTGTCTGATCGTCAACATAAACGTTGGTGAAGCTGTCATTCAGGAGGTCGCGAAGCATAGTCGTGGTCTTGGAATACTCTGTGAAGAGCAGGCCCATAGACTTATCCTTCGCAATTCTGGCCCAGGAACCCTCCCATTTCTGGATGAGGGACTTGGCCTCCGCAACCAGAACCGCGGCTTTCTTGCCCTCGGACGCGGTGCGGATTATAGCTCCATAATTCTTCGGAAGAATGCTGCGCACCAGAGTTTCGAGCCTCTTCCTTTCCTCCTTGGATGCTATCTTCTGGGAAACACTCACCTTCTGCGCGAAGGGGAGGAGTACAATGTTCCGTCCTGCAATGGAAATTTCGGCAGTCAAGCGGGAGCCTTTGGTGGAAATCGGTTCCTTCACAATCTGGCATATTATCATCTGTCCCACCTTAAGCACGGAATCAATCTTGCCTTCCTTACCCAGGGCAGGCCCGATTTGAATCCTCGAATAGAGGTCGTTCATATTCACATTCTGATTCGACTGCTTTACAAAAGCATCAAAGGAAGTGAAATACAGACCCAGGTCAAGATAATGGATAAATGCCTCCTTGGAATCTCCGATATCGACAAAAGCAGCATTCAATGCGGGAAGCAGTTTCTTCACCCTTCCGAGGAAGACATCTCCCACCGAATAGCTGTGTCCATGGCTTGACTCTCGGCTGTACTCGATAAGCTTATGATTCTCCATAAGCGCGAGCTTAACCTCGGTTTGTCCCACTGAGACAACCAGGTCCTTGTCTTGCTTTTCGATTTCCATTGGACAAAACAAAAAGGTCCTGCGGATCTCCCGCGGACCTCCTGCGACTTACTTTTTCTTATGTCTGTTCTTACGCAAACGCTTCTTGCGCTTGTGTGTCGCCATCTTGTGGCGCTTATGCTTCTTACCGTTTGGCATATTATAAATGAGTTTAAAAAATTATTCGCCCTGAACCATTTCAACAAACTCGTCGGATGGCTTGAAAGCAGGAATGTCGTGCTCAGGGATAACCATTGTGGTCTTCTTGGTAATATTCTGTGCGGTCTTTGCTGCGCGATGCTTGATGATAAAGCTTCCGAATCCACGAAGATATACAGGATTTCCCTTAGCAAGAGACTTCTTCACGCTACCCATGAAAGATTCAACTACTACGAGCACTGTGGTCTTCTCAAGACCGGTTGCCTTCGCAATCTCGTTAACGATGTCTGCTTTTGTCATATCTATCTGTCTATTAATTAAAATTGGACCACAAAATTAAGAATTTTTTTTTAGAAACCAATATGCATCGAAGTATTTATTGTAAATTTGTCAGTTGCATCCTCTTGGCACGAAGATTGACCAAGGGAGAGTGAGTTGTATTTACTGACATTTTGACACAATATGATAAAGAACGACGAATTAT
>SAMEA3663028__coassemble_116_pt1 | contig 35637 bp, 27 predicted proteins | sample SAMEA3663028__metabat2_high_PE_014 | metagenome-assembled genome bin SAMEA3663028 (sample SAMEA3663028) | pig gut metagenome | biome: pig gut; feature: pig-associated habitat; material: faeces | place: France | collected 2012 | reverse complement strand
CGGGCCCTGCGCTCGTACTCGCGCGTATCCTCGACGAAATCTATCACCCCGTCGCAGCTGAGGTTGAGCATCTCGGCATAGGCGTACTGGGTGCTGGAAGTGCAGCCGCTGGTCATCATATAGAGTATGCTTGCGGTCAGCGTGCTTCCGAAAACGCCGGCATCGCCGTAACGCTGCGCAAGGGCGGGGTAATATTTGCCGTAAAGGGCATCGCTGATGCAGCAAAGGGCGATGCGCTGGCCCGCGTAGCTGAATATCTTGGACGCGGAGAGCATCAGTATGTAATTGTCCGTGTAGCGCGCAACCGTCGGAAGATAAGGCGCCTGATAAGGCTTGCCCAGCTTGTGGCGGTAGTCCATACAGAAATACGCAAGGTCCTCGAGCACAACTGCATCGTAGCGGCTTGCAAGTTCGCCTATGACGCGCAGCTCCTCCTCGGTAAGGCAGATCCACGCCGGGTTGTTCGGATTGGAATAGATAATCGCCGCAATATCTCCAGCCGCCAGCTCCTCCTCGAGACGGGCAGCAAGAGGCCCGGCTCCGCGATACGCATAGATGTCGAAGGAGCGCCAGCCTATGCCCAGCACCGCAAGCTGGGACTTCTGAATCGGAAAGCCCGGGTCTATAAACAGGACTTTGTCCTTGCCCGGAATGCGCTGGGTGCAGGCAGCAAAGGCCCCGAAGGAAGCCTGCACGGAACCGGTAGTCGGAATGCAGCCGGAAGGAGCTATATCTATATCAATGAACGCCTTAACGAAACGGGAGGCAGCCTCCTTGAGCTCGGGCACGCCGCCTGCAGGAGGATATTGGCTTCCTACTCCCCTGTCGAGGGCGCGCTTCTCGGCCTCGATGCCGTAGCGGTTCGGTGCGAAGGCAGGAGAGCCCTGGTCCATACGGATAAACGGGATGCCGGTGCGTTTCTCCAGCCCCTCTGCCACAAGCAGGGTCTCACCTATTGTCGCCCTTGAAAGGTCTGCAACATGGTTTTCGGCGCAGACTTCATCTACAAGTTCTTTCTCGAAAAGTCTCATAGCAAATCGAAATTATCAGCATCAGCAAGAGCCGGGAAACGCTGCCGGTACTCACCGACAAGTTCAAGCTCCGCAAAAGAAGTCACGCTGCACTGCTGCCCGTCAGGACAGCTGCTGAGCACTTCTCCCAAAGGGTTCAGCAGCACCGAGCCTCCGTTATACGATGCGTTGGGGTCATCTCCCACACGGTTAACGCCCGCCACAAAACACTGGTTCTCAATCGCGCGGGCCTTAAGGAGGGTATCCCAGGCATAGCGGCGCGACGAGGGCCAGCTGGCCCCAAGCAGAATCATATCGTAATCCGAGCGGTTGCGCAGCCACACCGGGAAACGCAGGTCGTAGCAGGTCGCAAGCAGAAACCTGACCCCTTTCCACTGCGTAATCACGCGCCTGGAACCCGGAGTGTAGTCCGCGGCCTCACTGCCGAAAAGATGCCTTTTGTCATAGCAGTCCCAGCTTCCGTCCGGGCGCACGAAATACATTCGGTTGAAATATTTCCCGTCCTCCACTACCGACACACTGCCTGCAACGGCAGCACCCAGATACTTGGAGCGGCTGAGCATCCACTGGAAAGCGGGTCCGCAGGCAGGCTCGGCAGCCTGCGCAGCAGAAGTGACAAAGCCCGTGCTGAACATCTCGGGAAGCAGATAAAGGTCTGCGTGGGGAGTCTGGGCTATCAGAGCATCAAGCCTTGAAAGATTCTCCTTGGGATTCTCCCAGCATATATCGTATTGAAGCAGTGCTATTAACATTTTTGTCAAAAAAAATATTTGAACAAACCTCGCTAAGTTAGGAATTTGTTTTCGCAATCCAAATAATTGTTCGTAATTTTGAAGCTCGTTGTATTACAAATGAAAGTACTGAAATTCGGAGGCACATCTGTAGGGAGTGCCGCATCCCTGGCCAATGTCAAGGAAATTGTCAACTCCTGCGAGGAGTCTGTAGTAGTAGTGGTTTCCGCCCTCGGCGGGATTACCGATGCACTTTTGAAGACAGCTTCACAGGCGGAAGCGTCGGATGAGCTATGGAAGGATAGCTTCGAAGCCATCAGGGAAAGGCATATCAAGCTTATGAACGAGCTTATGCCGGGAGGCTGCTGCGTGCAGCCCGAGCTGGAGGCTATGCTCCAGAGGCTGCACGACCTCTATCTGGGAGTATATCTTATCGGCGCGCTGGCACCGAAAACTACGGCTGAAATAGTAAGTTACGGGGAAAGGATGTCCTCGCTGCTCATTTCCGAATACATAGGAATTCCGATGCGCAACTCTCCGGATTTCATCCGCACCATCCAAAGAGGCGGGCGCAACACCCTCGATTCTGCGCATAGCGAAGAACTCATCAGACAGGCCTTCAGCGACCTGGCGCCGCAGGGAGCGAAGATTCTGGTTCAGGGCTTTATCTCCCGGGACAGCGCAAGCGGGGAAATCAGCAACCTCGGGCGCGGAGGGTCCGACTACACCGCCGCCATCATAGCGGCAGCACTTGGAGCTGACCAGCTTCAGATTTGGACGGATGTGGACGGTTTTATGACCGCAGACCCGCGCATCATCAGCAGTTCCTATGTCATCGACCATCTGAGCTATGACGAGGCTATGGAGCTCTGCAACTTCGGAGCCAAGGTCATCTACCCTCCTACCCTGTACCCGGCCTGCACCCGGAACATCCCTATTCTTATCAAGAATACCTTCAATCCTTCCGCTCCCGGCACCATTATCTCAGCTGACTGTCCTGCAAGCAGCAAGGGCATACGCGGAATATCTTCCATTGACAATACCTGCCTGCTGACGCTTTCGGGCGTTTCTATGGTAGATATAGTAGGAGTTGACAGACGCATCTTCACCGCCCTTGCTAAAGACAATATATCCGTGTTCTTCATCAGCCAGGGCTCTTCCGAAACGGGCATTTCCTTCGGGCTGAAACATGAAGATGCCGACAGGGCGAAAAAGCTCATCGACGAAGAATTCTGCCACGAAATCAGCGAGGGTGCCATCCTGCCCGTACGCGTTGACAAGGAACTCGCGACCGTAGCTGTTGTAGGCGAATCTATGGCCCATAATCCGGGTGTTGCGGGAAAACTCTTCTCCATACTCGGGCGCAACGGCATCAGCGTACTGGCCATCGCCCAGGGCTCGCCGGAAATCAACATATCCTTCGTGATTGAAAGAAAGCATCTGCGCAAAGCCCTGAATGTCATTCACGACGGTTTCCTGCTTTCCGAATATCAGGAACTCAACCTCTTCATCTGCGGAATAGGCACTGTGGGAGGACAGCTCATAGACCAGATTGCCGCCCAAAGGGAGAAACTGATGGGCAGCCGCAATCTCAAACTCAACATTGTAGGCATAGCACGCAGCAGCAAGGCTCTGTTTGCCCGCGAGGGCATTGACCTTTCCGACTATAGGCAGAGACTTGAGCAGGAAGGCACCCCTATCGACCCGGACAAGCTCAAGGAAGGGGTAATCTCGATGAACATCTTCAACTCCGTCTTCGTAGATTGTACAGCAAGTGCCTCGATAGCAGCACTTTACAAAGACTTCTTCGAGCACGGAGTCTCAGTTGTGACGGCCAACAAGATTGCCGCATCTTCGGACTATGACAACTACCTCGACCTCAAGAAGACGGCTCGCGAGCGCGGAGTGAAGTTCCTGTTCGAGACCAATGTGGGTGCGGGACTTCCTATTATCAATACCATCAATGACCTTGTCAACTCCGGAGACACCATACAGAAAATCGAGGCCGTGGTAAGCGGTACCCTCAATTTCATCTTCAACACCCTCTCTGAGGACATTCCGTTCAGCAAGACGGTTAGGCTTGCCCAGGAGTCCGGCTTCTCGGAGCCTGACCCACGCATCGACCTTTCCGGAAGGGATGTCATCCGCAAACTCGTGATTCTGTGCCGCGAAGCAGGCTATAAGGTCAACCAGGAGGATGTCAAGGCCAATCTCTTCATCCCTCAGGACTTCTTCGACTGCACAATGGAAGAGTTCTGGCAGAAACTCCCGTCCCTGGATGCGCAGTTCGAGCAGAAGCGCAAAGAACTCGCAGCCCAGAAGAAGAGATGGAGGTTCGTGGCAAGTATGGAAAACGGGCAGTTCAGCGTAGGACTCAGGGAAATCAGCGAGTTCCACTCTTTCTATGTCCTGGACGGCTCCAACAACATAGTCCTTTTGACAACTGAACGCTACCACCAGCATCCTATGCTCATCCAGGGCTACGGAGCAGGAGCAAGCGTTACCGCAGCCGGCGTATTTGCCGACATAATGAGTATAGCCAACATTTAAAGAAAAATATATGACTGTAGCAATCGTTGGCGCAAGTGGCGCCGTAGGTCAGGAACTACTTAAAGTGCTTGAACAGAGGAACTTCCCTGTTGACGAGCTACTTCTGTTCGGCTCGCAGAGAAGCGCGGGCTCCGTTTATAACTTCCGCGGGAAACCGCACACGGTGCGCCTTCTGCAGCACAATGACGACTTCAAGGGCGTGGACTACGCCTTCGTATCCGCAGGTGCAGGCACCTCGAAGGAATTTGCCGAAACCATCACCAAGCACGGAGCCGTGATGATTGACAATTCCAGCGCCTTCCGTATGGATGAAGATGTGCCTCTCGTAGTGCCTGAATGCAATGCCGAGGATGCTCTCGTGCGTCCGAGAGGCATAATAGCCAACCCGAACTGCACCACCATTATGATGGTTGTTGCCCTCCAGCCTATAGAGAAACTCTCCCACATCGAGCGCATCCACGTCGCAAGCTACCAGTCCGCTTCCGGTGCAGGTGCCCAGGCTATGGCCGAGCTCCAGCAGCAGTACAGGGAACTGGTGGAAGGCAAGGAGCCTACGGTAAGCAAGTTCGCCTACCAGCTCGCCTATAATGTCATTCCTCAAATCGATGTATTTACCGACAACGGCTACACCAAGGAGGAAATGAAGATGTTCAACGAGACCCGCAAGATAATGCACACCGATGCACGCTGCTCGGCTATGTGCGTAAGAATATCCTCCCTGCGCTCCCATAGCGAAGCCGTATGGGTCGAGACTGCCGAGCCTCTGAGCGTGGAGCAGGTGCAGGCAGCCCTTGCAGCAGCTCCGGGAGTCACCCTTCAGGACGACCCTGCCACAAAGACCTATCCTATGCCTCTGTACACCGGCGGCAAGGATGATGTCTATGTAGGACGCGTGCGCAAAGACCTTGCGAACGAGAACGGGATTACCTTCTGGCTTTCATCCGACCAGATACGCAAAGGGGCGGCATTGAATGCCGTCCAGATTGCGGAATATTTGCTCAAAAACAATTAAACGGTAGGAGCGTCCTTGCTGTAGAGGAAACGGCGGATCTTCAGAGTCGCCGTTTTTTCGAACGGCTTGGTCATAAGCTCCACCCTCTTGATTTGGGATGCTGCATTGACGCGGGCATTGATGTAGTCGGAAACGCTCTTCTTGAAGCTCTCGACAGCAGCCTTGGTCTGATCGTCGGTCTTGGCCTCGGCAAGGTCGAAGAGGGAGTCCGCAGCCTTCACCAGGGCAACCAGCTTGTTGCCGCGGGTCACTACGATAATATCCTCTATCTGAGGTATTTCCTTCGCTACCATCTCTATTTCCTCAGGATAGATATTCTCTCCTGAAGCCCCGACTATCATATTGCCCCTCCTTCCCTTGATGCCGTAGCGGCCCTTCTCGTCAACGCTTGCGAGGTCTCCTGTACGGAACCATCCGTCAGGGGTGAAGGCGTCAGCGGTACGCTCCGCATCCTTGTAGTAGCCCGGGAACACATTCTCTCCCCTTGCGACTATCTCACCCTCGCCGGTAGCAGGGTTGATATTGTCCAGGCGCAGTTCCATACCATAGACAGGCACACCGATCTGGCCCGGCACCGTGTTCCTGTAGCTGCACAACGAGAGCAGAGGCGCGCATTCGGTAAGGCCGTAGCCTATATGGTAAGGGAAACGGGCCTTCTGCAGGAAGCGTTCCACCTCCACATCCAGCTTGGCGCCGCCGATTCCGAAGAAGCGCAGGCGTCCTCCGAAGGTCTTGACCATACGCTTGCCCACAATGCGGCAGAGCGTGCGGTTCATATGCAGGTCCATCCAGTGCAGGAACTTGGACCTCTTGAGCATAGGAACTATATTGCCCCTGTACACCTTCTCAATGATGAGAGGCACTGAAAGCATAGCGGTAGGACGCACCTCGCTCATCACCTGCATCAGGAAGCTCGGGGTAGGCGGCTTCGGGATATAGCACACGCTGGCGCCCGTGCTGAAAGGATAAAGCATTCCGAGGGCAAGCTCGTAGGCGTGGGCAAGAGGCAGGATGGAGAGCATCACATCATTGGTGTCGATCGGGAAATAATGAATGCCCGCGCGGATGTTGCCCATAAAGTTGCGGTGCAGCAGCATCACGCCCTTTGCGGAGCCTGTAGTTCCGGAGGTATAGATGATTGTAGCCAGCGAATCCGGCAGCGGAGTGCTGACATTGGCGAAAGCAGCTTCGGAACTGTTGTCCCTTACTATCTCCAGAGTCTCCATAGCGAAGACCAGGTTCATTGAGTCGAGCACCTCTTCATCGAGTTTTGCAAGCTGCTTTGCTGAAGCGAAAAGTACCTTTGCTCCCGAATGTTCGAGGACGTGTTTAGCCTCGCTGCCCGTAAAATCCGGGAGTACAGGTACAGCTACGCGACCGAAAGCGGTCGCAGCAAAAAAGGCGACAGACCAGTTCGGATGTCCTGTGGAATAGATTGCTACTCTGTCATCCGCACCTACGCCGTGACGGCTGAGTATGGTGGAAAGACGCTCACAGGCATACTTGAAGGATCCGAAAGTATAACCGGCTTCCGAACCGTAAAGACGGTTCATTGTCCTCGGTGCGTACTGCGAAGTCGAGAAGCGGAACAGTTCCTCGAGAGTACGCAGGCTGTCAATTTGGGCTGTTGTTGCCATATAAATCAGGTTTGGTTTCAGTAATCTCAATTTCAATACGGTGCAAAAGTAAGGCTCAATATCTTCATATTTATGACCTGATTTCCAAAGTTTTGGAATATATTACAGATAATCAGCCCGATTTTAACCGTTTTAGGAAAAATTATTTGATATTTGTACAAAACCTGCTTGATGAGAAGAATTTTAAGACGTGACTATTTCCAGATGGACATTCCTGACAACAGGCGTATAGGCAATGATATGCTCCTGCTGGATGCCCGGAGTTATTGGGTTGAATCGGATGAACCGTTCATCGCCAACGCAACCAGTGCTATTTTCGTGACCCACGGAAGCGTTGATGTTTCCATCAATATGAAAGACTACCACGTAGTCGGACCTTCTATGATTATTTTCTTCGAAGGAATGGTGGTGCGCCAGGGAGCTATTGCCCCGGGCACGAGGATGGATGTGTTTATGATAAGCAAACAACTGACAGACAATATCCTGACCGAGTCCAATATGTACGGGCAGTTGCGCGCACAGATTATGAGGGACCCGATATTTCCTCTGACCGGACAGCAGAAGGTAACGGTTTATTTCAACCAGCTTCTGCTGAAAATCATAGAAATGAAGGACTCCCCTTACAGGCTGGAAGCTGCAACCCATATGACCCTGACCCTCTTCTACGGCTTCGCGCTCAACCATCCGGCAAGGCTATGCCCTAAAGTTCAGAGCAGAAGCGAGAGCATCACGGACCGCTATTTCGAGCTGGTCAAGCAGCACTACAGGTCGCACAGGGATGTGGCATACTATGCCGACCTTATGTGCATCACATCCAAATACCTTTCCCAGTCTGTCAGGGAGGCTACCGGCAAGCCTGCGCTTCAGCTTATAGACGAGTTCGTGATATCAGAAAGCAAGGCACTGCTGCGTTCCACCGACAATTCAATCGAACAGATTGCCGAAGCGATGGGATTCCATAGCCAGTCCCTTTTCGGGAAATACTTCAAAAGGGTCACCGGCATTTCCCCGCGCGAATACCGCAAGGAAACCCACTGATTATTTTGAAAAGAGTATGCAGGTTCCGGCGTTCAGGCTCTGAGTGCCGGAACTTGCGTTTTTGTAATACCAGGTAGTGTATTTGTCACAGTTGCTTCCCGCACTGTAATGATCCATCTCCGTACCGAAGAATGGGGCGGATACATCCCTGAAAAGCCAGTAAAAAAAGCCCTCGTACCCGGTGTTAATATACTTCATCTGGTCCTGGAAGAGTTTCGGCAGCACACATTTGTACAGTGCCTGAGGAGCTGTAGTCCTTATTGTCCCGTTTATATAACAGTCTGCCGGATGATATCTGTGCTTGTAGGTGGAAGAGTGTCCGAGCTCTGATGCCGAATCGGTTTCGCTCATTGTGTAAATCCTTTCATTGATGAAATCCAGTACCGGCACTACCGGTACAGAGTTTCCGTTGCTGCCAAGTGTTGCCGTATAGGTAGCAATCAGGCCCGAATTCCTGCTGTAATTCGAGGAAGTGAATTTGTCGCTGCCGTAGCAACCGGAAACCAAGCTTGTGTAGCTCCCGGTCGGATTGTAAACATAGGACAAAGTGTTGTTGCCGGGATTGGACAGGGATGAAGAATATTCCCCATATCCCTTCCAATAATAAGCTATTTTAATAAACAAGTTGTCTCCCCAACCATTCGGAAAGGTGCGCAGGGCTGCCAGCTGACTGTGAGTCATTTCCACCACGGATTCGCATCCTCCGTACAGAGCCATCGAGAGATATTGGGTAGAACCCGCATTCGGGCCGCTGGTGCAGTCGCTTTGCGAACAGGAGAAGGTGGCCGGAGTTGCCAGGGATGTTTTGATAATCTCCGGAGAATATATGATTGCGAGTCCCGACCTCGCAACAGACGGGCATCCGACTATGGCATCGACCCCCGAAGTTGCGCATATCAGCTCTCCCCTGCTGAAAAGCACAATTCCGCCGTGCATGCCGCAGGAACCCGTATCAGTCTGTCCCGTTGTGGTACTTAGAATGGAGTTGTCCAAAGGGTAGGTGCTTGTCCTTCCTTTCAGTGCAACATCGAAGACTGTAAAGGTACTCGAATAAGCATCCGCAGCGGAGCAGTTGTCTCTGTTGAACAGGGCAAAGGCATTGTAATAGTCAAAGAGTTTGGAAGAAAGGGAATAAGTACCGTCCTGCGCCACCGAATTCGCCACCTCGGTATAGCCGAAGGACTGGTTCTCGAAATTCACGCAATCCAGACGGTAGGCTTTGTAGCTTTTGCCTCCATAGGTGTACGGATAAGTCTGCGCACTTTCTTCAGTAATTCCGTCGTAGCTGTACGAGCCGGGTCCGAACCAGGTGAAATCATAATAGGACAAATCCAGAGGCAGTTTGGAAGGGTTCGACAGCACAAGTTCCCGGGTGGAAGCATTGTAATTGAGCTTTATCGGGAAGTGCACAAGATGGATAGGAAGTTCAGCGCTTACTCCGGAACCTTCCAGTGTCATTTTCAAATGGTCAGTTCCACCAGCGCACAGTTCGCAGAGTTTGTATCCGAATGTAAGCGGGCTTCCCGAATATTGCAGTTGGAGCTGCATTTGTGCGTAGTAAGATGATTTCTTTCCCTGCTTGGTCATACTCACGCTTACCGCGGAGCCGATTTCATCGTAGGAGACGATATCAGAATGAAGAGAGCTGTCCAAATCAACCAGACTGTTGTCATACCATTGTCCTCCCAAAGAATTTCCCTGTTCATCCGTCAAATAGACATTGGTCACATTGTTCATTGCGTTTATCATCAGCGACATGCCCGGCTTGGCTGCAGGCTTCGGACTTATGCTGTCCGAAATCACTACCCGCGGCATTGACACTGTGACCCCCGTATTCAGTTTCTGCACCTTCCTTCCCCGCTGCGGGTCATAGAGCCATATTTCGCGCGGATCACTGCATATCCCCACGCAGCGCACATCGCTCATCAATACCCCATCCTGCAGATAGAGGGAGCCGAGTTCCAGTTCGCTGCAAAGCGAGCCGTCTTCTGCGCACAGCAGCAGCTGGGCCCCGTCGGCACTTCCGGCGAAATATGCATCCAGAGCGTCATCCAGCTCAACGGCATATTGGAAGCATTCTCCCAGATAAAGGGAAGAGAGCGAACTCTGCCTGCCTGCATAAATATAACCCGAGCCGTGCCCCTCCGCAACAACGCTGGCATCAGAGCTGATTTTCCAGGAAACCGCATCCAGGTCAGTGGACATCACAAGCGTGATATGGTAATCGGTGTTGCGTTTCACATCGAAATTGGAGCAGTTGTCGCTTCCCAGATAAAACCGGTATGTCACATCTCCGTTGAAAATGCTTGAGACCCCGTCGAAATGCCCCTGCACCTCAACATAGGTACAGAGTCCGCTTACAGCGCTTATCTTCTCCGGCACTTTGGACCAAGGGTCATCGTTGTCGGGAAGCAGAGTGCCCTGCATATTCTCCAAAGTATAGAATACCACTTCTTCACCCTCGTCGAGCAAGGCAAGGTCCGCCTCCGAAGCAGAATCTCCAGCCCTTACCTGAGATGCTTTGTTGGACTCCGAAAAAGGGCAGGTGGAGACAGGAATCTGACAGAGTTTGACGGAAGTGATACTTACTGCGCCGAGAGCACTGTCATCCACACTGAAACTGACTTTGGAGGCTACTCTTCTGAGAGAAAGATAGACATATACATTGGACCCCACAGGTGTGCAGCTGGCGCTTCCGCTCATTACCATATTCCCGTAAATCTGGAAATCAGGCCAGTCTATGCTCCAGGCGAGCAGTTCCGACTCATCGGCAAAGAACAGTTCTTCACCCCAGTTGGCCACCGCCCTTACCGAATAATCCACGGCAGACTTCAGTTCCATTGTAATACTCCCGGGATTGCTGTCCTCGAAGCGGCTCGCCACCAATACTCCCTGCCCGTCAAAAACAAACAGGTTCAAGTCCCCGATCAGGTTTTCGTCAGGAGCATACTGCGACTTGGTAGTTCCTTCGACACCTGACTTGACAGTAAGTATTACGGTGGATTCACCCTCCAATTCCGGGCTCAGCTGTATTCCTATGCAGGATTGCAGCACCAGCATCAGGGCAGGTATAAAGCATTTTCTTTTCATATCTCAATCGAATAGGCCCAGGACATCTCCCATCCACCTACGATGACGGAAATGCGGGCATTTGCATAATCTATTTCCAATTCTATGTCTTCAAGGCTTTCTGCGGTCCAGTCGTAACCCATTTCAAGTATGCGTCTGCCGAGTTCGAAACTGAAGAGTATGTTTTCGCCCTGAAGGAAATCCAGCATAAGGGAGGCATCATCCTGACGGGGCACCCGAAGCGCGAAACGGGAAGGTGCCGTCTGCTGTGCCCTTGCCTGAAAGGCTCCGTGGGCGGGATTCAGGGTTCGCAGGTCCAAGCCGGCGACATCCCCCCTTATCTGGAGGTCGAACGGGCTTGCAACGCCCTCCGGCAGCAGCTTGATGCCTATGGTACAGAATTGTTTCGCATCGAAGATACTGGCAGTGGCAAGTTCTCCGGTAGCATCCACTCCCCTTCTGGTGCTGGCATAGAGGCTGTCCATCTGGCTGCCCTCCGGAAGCATATAGTTGAAGCCGCGCACCACTCCGTGAAATACTCCCCAAAGGGCATTGACATCCACATAACCCCTTCTGAGACTGATTTCTCCATAATCCGATTCATCCACCTGACGGGGAGTGAATACTGTACGAAACTCCGTGCGCTCCCCTTCGAATACGGATACCATCAGCCTTCCCTGAGGGCAGGCTTCCATCCTTTCGTCAGGGACAAGTTCCAGATAGCAGGGGCATTCGCGCCTGTCTTCCTTGATGGAACAGGAGCACAGCAAGGCCAGGCCGGCAAGCAGCAGTATGATACTTTTGTCTGTCATTCCAGTGTACAGGAAGAATCCACCTCTTCCCAAGGGTTTATCTGAATGGTGATGCAGAGTTCCTTGCGGCTTTCTATCACCAATTCCTTTATTATATATGTAGTATTGCCCTTCAAAGGAGGCAGCTGGGCCCTGTAGCTGTCCTCTCCCATCTCTATGACAAGGGATGTCTTTGCGAGAGGGTCGGGATAGCAGAAAAACTCCGCTCCGCAGCAGGATGAGCTTACAAGGCAAGCTTTCAGAAAAGGACTCAGGGACATATCCGCTCCGGCAACATTGTACCTTACCCTTGAGGTATCCGGCCCTTCAAAGTAAGGACAAGTCCCGGCCACATCAGCAAGATATGCCCTGCTGAATCCTTCGGATGGAGTAAGTTTCTCCAGCACCACTTTTGACATCAACCTGGACAGTTTTAGGGACACGGAGGAGCTTTTCGCAAATGAGCCGCTCCCATGGCCTGACATCACAAGATAGCCGGAAGAATTGTCCTCCATTTTTGAGCATTGCGCGGGGTCTGCTCCTTCGGGCGCATTTGCAAGCACTATCCAGTCCAGGGCAACTCCTTTCGGAAGTTCAAGGCTGGCGGACTTGCCTGCGGTGCGAAGATGCGCTTCAAGTGCACCGGTGAGCGACCTGTAAACAAAGATGTCCAGACTGCGTATTGCAGCATCATCGCTCACAGCCGACTTGGTGGTTCCCGCCCGGAAATCCACAGTAACCACTTCTTCCGCAGTTTCCTCTACGGGAGAACAGGCTGCAAGATGCAGCAGTGCAGCAAGCGAAAGCAGGGTTACTCTTTTCATATCAGCTGAAAGTAATGGTTATGTCGTTGTCCGTCCAAGCTGTGAGAGTAACAGAGAGGGTGATTTCCTCGGCTGTTCCCCCGACGGCAGTACCGCTGATATTGTTGATTTTGCCGGCCTCAAGTTTGACGCTGGCAGTTTTGGTGAAAGTATTGGTCCAGTCTTCTTTCTTTAAAGTATAAGTTACCGACAGGGTATAGTTTCCCGGAACCAGATACAAATCGGTCCCGCTTGCAACTGACTGCTGAGCAAGAGCGCTTACCGAGCTCCACATCTTCGTTGCCATATTGAAAGTACCCTTTGTACCTCCACTGCTTCCGGATTGTATTTTCCAGGAGATTCCGCTGATTTCATACCCTTCCTGAGCATTCAAGGTGAAGGTCCCCGTTCTGGCAAAAATGTGGTCAAGTTTGACTGACGGATTGGTCTCATTGGAAGTAACCGTTCCCGCAATCACATCCGTAGTATTGGCCGCGGAAATTGTTGAGCCGGAAGCCGAGAAGGTTATAGCTGCATTGGAAACATAGTAATTGTAGGAAGTTGGCGAAAGGGTCTGATATACTCCTGTAGCAATCTTTCCGCTACCCACATTACCGCTTGTTGAGCCTTTCTTTGAGGTCTCCTCACTTCCGAGAGTTCCCGTTGTCATCGAATAATACAGACTTGAAGGAACAGTCGTAATCGCTGTTGTTTTGGTCTGCACCTGCATATCGATGGTATCACCTCCTACACAGAGCACTATCTCCTTCGGGTTCTGATTCTCCGGCTCCACGCTCTTGGCGCAGGAGGCCGCAAACCCCAGAATCAGCAAGGGGGCTGCATAAAGTTTAAGCTTTGTCATATTGTTTCTTGTATTGAACATTTATTCCAGGGATATACTTCAAGGGAAAAGCTCACCTGGGGGTCAGAACTTACTCTCGGGCCCCAGGGGTCCAGGTAGCCCGGGCAATGGACGGTAATGTCCACATTGTAGATATTGTTGGGTTCAAGACAGCCGCTAAGACGGTTGAGCACTTCGACAGGGTAATATACATCCAGATCTATCCACACATATTTGTAAAGATAGTCCGCTTCCACCACCAGTTTGGTGCACAGGTCCGCCCAGTCAGGGTCTTCGCTTGGCATTGAACGGCTGAAATTCGGCAAGGTGTAGAACACCGTTCCACCTCCCAGCAGCCCGAGCGCATCGCTTTCGTTATGCTCCCCCTGATATTTGCCCGAATTGAATTTGGAGTACATCCAGTTGTCGTGATAGAACCAGGGATAATGTCCCTGCCCGGCAGCGATGTCGGATGTGCCGGCAAAGTACTGCTCCAGGCTCATCTGCGGAACCACATTCTGAAGATATACCGGCCCCTGCACGAAATCGTCATTTTCAAACTCCCCCTTCAAATCCACGACTAGGGAATTCAGGCAGATTTTACTCACCATCCTTTCCAAAGCGATTTTCACGGTTCCTGACGAGGTAAAAGCCGTCTGAAGCCTGCAGGACATAGGCAGCAGTCCGCTCTGCTGGACAATTTCCAGTCCATAACTGTTCGAAAGCAGGCTCTGCTCATCCGACCAGCCGGCCGAGAGACTGTCCGGGTCAATGTTGGCAAAAGCGTACAGTGTAATGCAGGCATACTGCGAAGCATCAACAATCATATCGTATCTTGTTTGCGTCAAATCCATCATTTCTTTGAGAAGATTGCCCTGAGCATCATAAATCAGCACATACCAGTATGCCACGCCATCCTCGTCCACCGTGCCTTCAACTGTCTTGAGCGTGCGCGCGGCATCCAGGACCAGACTTATCTGAACTTCCCCGCTTTTCTCTTCCGGGCGCAGGCAGGCCGACAAGGCCAGCACTGCAAGCACCCGGACAAGAATATCAGATGGTGACAACACCCTCCTCATTACCCAGAAGCACGGTCTCCCAGCCCTTGACAGTAATTCCGAAAGGAATCTCGAAGGATTCTATCTTGTCAGTCTCACCATCCTTAATGGTATCATCCCCATCCGATTGGTTTCCGAGACGGGTGAGGATAAGATTGTTGATCTCATACGATTTGTTGGACTCGACTTTCGGAATCAAAACAGGATAGGTATAGTACTGTCCGTCGATTTTGCATTCCACCACAAGTCTGGTGCAATGTGCACTCCCGCTGTCCTCCAAAGTAGGATTAGGATAGACATAGACACACATATCCTCCTCGTATGAAGCACCCTGAGCAATTGCAGCGCTTGAGGAAGGCTTCCTCATAAGGAAAGGGTCCGCTGCAGCAATGGACGAATCCGCCAGAGTGGAGTTCTTCCAGTCAAACGGTCCGTCAAGGTTTTTGGCATAATTGGTATTGCACACCACATCCGCAGCGTAGATTCTCACAAGTTCGAATTTCTCTGCCCCGAGAGCCGCAAGACCGTCTGAGCTCATCTTTCTGGTAAGCTTGTGCAGCATAAGCCTGGCAGCCAGCCTGTTGACTTCAATGGTGATATTGCTGCTTGAAGACAGGGTAAAGTCACCGGAACCTATCATCACAAAACTGTCGGGAGCATTGTCTGAAAGATTGGAAATCCCGGCAAGGAGCGAATCCTTCTTTACAATGCCGCTCAAATCCGGAGCGTTAACCAGGGCATAAACCGTCCTCAGTCCGGTTGTGGCATTGAGAGTCAGGCTAGTTGCTTCGGCGCTGCCGTAAGCGTCCAGCTCATTGCCGCTGAATACGAAAACCTGAAGGGTATTCACCTTGTTCTCGTCAAAGCTTGCACCCTTGGCCTGAGGGCCTCCGCTGATTGATACATTGAGTACTGCCTTCTCCCCTTTTTCCATAGGCTGGGGAGCATTTTCCTGCTTGCTGCAGGATGCCATCACGGCAAGGCCGGCCGTGAGCACAAATAAGAATTTTTTCATTGTCATATGGTTTCTGAATGCGGGTTCTGGCCTGTTTCCCAATCCTCAACGAGAATGTTGAATTCGACCGTACCCTTGTCTATAGGAATATCAGGACTGTCCGAACCGAACATTGTCAATGTCAGGTCGGAAATGGTATAGGTCCTGTTGCGCTGCAGAACCGGCAGCACTACCGGATAATAGCATATCTCCCCTCCTATGCCGGCCTCGACAACCAGCTTGGTATGCCTTTCGGACCATAGGCCTCCGTTGGCATTGCTCTGAGTAGGATTGGGATAGGGATAGAATACGCAGCCGAGCTCACAACTTCCACCCGAGGGTACCACAGCCGAAAGCCCGGTCCGGGAAATGAGTTCATCCGCGGGGGTGCTTTCCTTAGCCATCCTGTTGTACCACTCCGTTGGCGAGGATATCCCGTAAGTAGTGTTTGCGGCTACGTTAAGAAGATATACTCCTCTGATTACCAGCTCTTTGGAGGCATACGCGCCGTTCAGGGAGTTGATTATGCGCCCCAATGAGACCTTGGCTACATAGCGTTTGACCGTAATATCAACATCTGCCGGTCCGCTTACCTCAAGGCTGCGGCTTCCGGCCATCACAAAGGCCCCCGGAGCGTTGTCTTCCAGCCTTGTTGCGGCAGAAAGCAGTTCGTCTTCACTTTCAACGCTAAGTTCAGGTGCCCCGGCAAGAGCCCAGACGGTCTTGCGCCCTTTGCTGCAGCCGAGTTCGATGGTGGAAGAGCTGCCGCTCCCTTTGATTTCAAACTTTCCTCCGCTGTCGAATACGAACAGCTGAAGATTGGATACGGCTGCCTCACCTGATGCGGAAGCACCGCCTACTTTGGTGGTAATCATTGCCACTTCATCAACAGGAAACGGCTCCTTTTCATTCTCCATCTGCGTACAGGATGCAGCAAGCAGCAGTGAAGCCAGGAATATTGTTTTACTGTAGTTCATCATATTTCAATTCATATCTCTTTTTCAATACCGATATTTCAGGGTCAAGATTGCCTCTGTGCACATAGCCCGGGTTCAGGGCACAGGCGGACAGGTAGCATTGGACGGCTTCCCTGTCCTCTCCTCTGCGGGAATGCAGGACGGCCATCATATAGAGCACCCTGTCATTGCGTTCGCACCTCTGCAGAATCTCCATCGCTGAGGCATCATAGCCCAGGGCACAGAAGGCAACCGCCGCATTGTAGTCATTGTAAGGCCTGAGCAGGGTGACCGCCGTCTGATAATCGTGGTCCCTGATAGCCTGAACACCAGCCATATAGACCGAATCAAGAACAGTTGTATGGACAGTATCCTTGACCATCCCCTTGCGGTGCAGATGAAACTCGAACTTCACTGTCCTCAGTCTCGGATAAAGGTGTTCGCGCATATAGCGATATGACGCAATACCTTTCTGCATAAGTTTTTCCCTCCTGTCAAGGTCTTCCGTCAAAGCATACTGGCGGTAAAGATTCTTACAGGCAGGACTCATCACGCTGTCCAGCTCAACAAGTTTATCCAACATCCTCCAGTTTTCCCCGTCGGAACGGCTGCAGAAACTTATTGAATTATGAAAACTATGCTTGACAATGGTACCGTCCTCCCTGACGAGGAAGCCGGACTGCGCGTCCAGAGAATCGCAAAGAGCCTTCATCCAGTCGTCAAAATACCTGGAAATGCTCTCCGAGCGCTTCTCCGAAAGAGCCCTGTTGTAAGAAAGGCTGCCCTCCGGACTTGCAGAAGAGCGGACCACTATGGAGTCCATATCAAATCTGCTGTCCATTATCAGAGCCTTGAGGTTATCCTTGATTCTGCCTATCTCCTCCCTGTTCGAAGAAAGGTTTTCGTCCACTTCATACTTTCCCGAGCCGAAGTCTATGTAGCACGCGGTATTGGCGGACACTTTCCTTTCCACGACCTTGAGCAAATACTTTTCGGTCGGGTCCACAAAGGCAGAAAGAGAGCTGATGTAGAAGATCAGAGGGTCGGAAGCAGGTATGGTATAGACCTGCCTGTCCTGCTCGAATATGCTGCCGGAAAGCAGCACATCCACCTTTCGCAGACGGGGCAGCACAGTAAGGTCCTGCGCATATTCGTAAAGGAAATCCCCTGTCGTAGAGACGATTACCGTATCAAGACGCAATCCGTCCGTCTGAATCGGAACCTTTACCAAACGCTTGAAAGTCTTGTCCTTGCGACTTATCAGCCATCGGTTCCAGCCCCTCCTGAACTTGTCAGTATAATGCTCCACCGCCTCCTTTTCGCTCACTCCGAATGCTGACTGGAAGGCCTCGTCCGAAACCAAGGAACTGTCATTTCTGAATGCCCAGACTTCCGGAAGGTTCCTTTGCAGAAACAGCTCAAGCTGCCACCTCCGGACAAAGACTGTCGTATCCGAGATAATGCCCTTCAGCCAGCGTTCGTACTGCTGATAGCCCCTGAGCTGGGCCCGGCGGTAGTCCTTGCCCGTGATTATCACAGGTTCCAGTCTGAGAGTATCTCCAAGCACTTCCATTGAGGGCTGCAGGCGCAGCTGCCACTTCGAATCCATCATATGCCGGGGAACGGTGATACAGAACTTCAAAGTCACTTTCCCATTCCTTTCGGCAACATTTCTGAACCGGGCAGAGACATAGGCCGCTTCGAGCTGTTCGTGTGCAACCATTTCACCATCTTCATCTTTTATAGCACGCATAATCAGCACCTGAGCTCCTGTCCTGTCGTCGGTTACCACCAGGGTATCCCTGTCGGGAATGCTGTCCGGCAGGCTGACCGAAGTCTCTTCTCCCGGCAGGGACATACTTGCCCTCACACCGTAGGAGCGCAGCCTCTGGGCCTTACGCCCGGTTGAGGCACAACCGACGGCAAACAGAATCAGCATCAACGGCACAACAGCCCTATGGAAATGTTTAGAATACATACATCAGAGACAATAATGCTTCATTGGGAAGGAAGAATGCCTTGCCTGCGGAATCTACCACCTTCCCGCAAACCGGGCAGGAATAGACCGTATAGGTTTGGTATCCGCCCCAGAAGCCAAGTCCGAATTCGATATTCAGATGATCGGCAAGCATCAGTGAATAGCCGGCAGACAAGGTTGCTCCCCAGGCATCTCCTTCTCGTGTCAGAGGTCCGTCAATACCTCCCGTATTGAACTCGCTGTACTGCAGCCCGGAGGAAGTCCACCATCCTGAATATACGTGCCAGAGCCAATAGCGGGCTCCTGTCCACCAGGTCTGATGTTTGCTCTGAAACTGCTCAGCGGGGTCACCGGCATTGAAAGTCCAGGGGTTCAGGCGGGCTTTTGCACCAAGGGTCCAATGACGCTGGAGGGCTACCCCTGCCTCGGCACTCACAGTACCGAGACTTGCGAGGTCAGCCGCATTGATGCCAATCTGAAAGGTTTGGGCTTCAAGTCTCAAACCTCCCAGGAGCAGAAGCAATCCTGCTGCGGCTTTCACTATGCTACATTTCATAGTCCAATTGTTCAGGTCCGTCGAGTACAACCACTCTGTTGGATATGATTTTGGTTCTGAATCTTTCGATTCCGTCCGCCCCGTCATAGCGGTCATACTGCAGACGGCCGGTGAGATACACCTTGGACCCCTTGTCGATATGATCCAAGCCTTCATTCACTCCATCTCCGGAATCCCAGGTAGTAATCTGGTGCCACTGGGTTTCGATGACTGCCGTGCCGCTGCGGTCCTTGAACGCACGGTTTGTGGCAAGGGAGAAGTCATAGACTTTCTTGCCAGCGACGTTGGCGGACCTTACTGCTCCGACAACGCCCCTCAATTCCACTCTGTTGATTTGTTCCATTTTTTTGAAGTTTTGGTATTTGCTTTTAAACTTATCCCGCCCTGTCCGCGGTTCCTGGCGGTAGTGCAAAGTTGGGCTCTCCCGGGCAAGCAGCAAGGAAAGTGTGACGAAAAAGGCAAAATATTTACGATTCTTTAGGCCGGAAGCTGTTTCTTTCGGAAAGTCTAAAGAAAAAATACGGCCGGAAGCTGTTTCTTTCGGCCTAAAAAAAAGTTTTTATGAAAAAGAAAATTTAAGGAAGAACAACTAAGCGGACTCCCTTCATATCTTACGGACTATGAAAACAAAAGTAATGCAAATGAGTTTCTGCGCATACTGCGGAGCTCCACTCAAAGGACGTTCTGACAAGAAGTATTGCAATTCGCAATGCAAGAACAATTACCACAACAATATGGTGATGTCCCGTTATTATGGAAAGAAGATTCTGAAAAGACTTGACTGCAACTACTCTATTCTTATCAGTCTTGTCAGACTTGGTATCAGTTCCATCCCTTTACAAGAAATACAGGAACTGGGGTTCACTCCCAGTTCCTGCAGTGAGGTCATCTTTATGTCGAGCACCGTCCGTTACCGTTGTTACGATATAGAATACAGGTGCTCTTCAGGCCGTATGTACGGCATCAAACTTACTTCTTCGGTGCAGGAGCAGCCTTAGCAGCGAGTTTGGTGGTAACGAAGGATTCGCAAAGCTTGTCATATTCTTCAGGAGTAATCATATGGCAGGAGCCATTGATGGAAGCACCCATCTCAACCTGAAGTTTATTGACATTGATATTGCCCTCGATAACTGCCTTGTTCTTTACCGTAAGCACATCCTTCACGAAGATGTCTCCTGTCATTGTTCCCCAGAAATCCACATTCTGGCAAGCGAGACCGCCAACAAGCTTGGCCTGAGGTCCCACTACTATTCTGCCCTTTGAGAAAAGCTTGCCCTCAACCTGTCCGTCGATGCGAACATCGCAATCGGATGAAAGTTCTCCCTTGATGACCGTACCGACTGAGATGCGGCTGACGTCATTTACGCTGACCTCAGGCTCCACGGCCCTTTTAACCTTTGAAAGATCCATATTCATATTCTTATTCTTTTGTTATTAGTTTATACCAATCCTTTGCCGTGGCAGTTCTTGTACTTCTTGCCGCTTCCGCAAGGGCAAGGGTCATTGCGTCCCACGTGTTTCTCCACCTTAACAGGGGCGTTTGCCTTCTGTTCTCCGTTGGTTACCAGGTCGTTGCGACGGGTCTGGTAACGGGACATATCAGGACGGGTCTGCACCGGACGCTGAGGCTGTCCTTCACGAAGAGGAATGAAGGCGCGAAGCAGGAATGAGAGCACATCCTGGTTGAGGGACTCCAACATCTTGGCGAAGAGGTTGTAGCTCTCGAGCTTGTAAACCACCTTAGGGTCTTTCTGCTCATAGGATGCATTCTGCACATTCTGCTTGAGGTCGTCCATCTCACGGAGGTGCTGCTTCCAATGGTCGTCTATCTGGTAGAGAATAATGTTGCGGCTCAGGGTCTTTGCCACCTCGCGGCCCTCGGAAGTATAGGCCTTTTCGAGATTTACGCTCAGGTTCATAACCTTGCGTCCGTCCGAAACAGGGATTGCAATGTTCTGGTACATAGTGCCCTGCTTCTCATAAACCTGTTTGATGATAGGAGTGAGCTTCTCGACAAGAGCGTCCATACGGCGGCGGTAAACCTCATACATATGGTCGCAGAGAGCCTTCACGACTGCATCCTTCTTGGACTTGTTCCAGAACTCGGCATCGAAGCCGGGATCTATGGACAGACGGGCCATAAGATATTCCTCGAAGTCCTTGAAATCCGCTCCTTCGCAGGAATCCACGATAAGGGTTGCGGTGTCCACCATCATATTCTGAAGGTCGATTTCAACCTTGTCTCCGCTGATGGCATTGCGCCTGCGCGAATAGATGGCCTCACGCTGATAGTTCATCACATCATCGTACTCGATGAGGTTCTTGCGGATACCGAAGTTGTTTTCCTCAACCTTCTTCTGGGCATTCTCTATGGCATTGGAAAGCATCTTGCTCTCAAGTGCGTCGTTCTCCGCCATTCCGAGCTTGTCCACGACAGCGGCAATCCTCTCCGAACCGAAGAGACGCATCAGCTTGTCTTCAAGGGAAATATAGAAGGTTGAAGAACCCGGGTCTCCCTGACGTCCGGCACGGCCTCGCAGCTGCCTGTCCACACGGCGTGAATCGTGGCGTTCGGTGCCGATGATGGCAAGTCCGCCGGCTGCCTTCACTTCGTCGGAAAGCTTGATATCCGTACCACGACCCGCCATATTGGTGGCGATGGTAACGGTAGAGCTCTGACCGGCCTGAGCAACGATTTCAGCCTCACGGGCGTGCTCCTTGGCGTTGAGCACATTGTGGCGTATGCCCCTCATCTTAAGCATACGGCTCAGCAGCTCGGAGGTCTCCACATCGGTGGTACCCACAAGCACAGGGCGTCCCGCCTTGGAAAGTTCCACCACCCGGTCAATCACGGCTGCGTACTTCGCCTTCTTGGTCTTATAGATAATATCGTCCTGGTCGTCCCTGAGTATAGGCTTGTTGGTCGGAATGACCATAACATCCAGCTTGTAGATGGACCAGAACTCTCCCGCTTCGGTCTCGGCAGTACCGGTCATACCGGCAAGCTTGTGATACATACGGAAATAGTTCTGCAGGGTGATGGTAGCGAAGGTCTGGGTTGCAGCCTCGACCTTTACATTCTCCTTGGCCTCGACAGCCTGGTGGAGTCCGTCTGACCAGCGGCGTCCTTCCATAATACGGCCGGTGGATTCATCGACGATTTTGACTTTCTTTACGCCGTTCTCCTCCATCACAACATAATCCACATCCTTCTCGAACATTGCATAAGCCTTGAGAAGCTGGTTTACGGTGTGCACGCGCTCGCTCTTCAGGGAGAAGTCCTCCATCAGGGCGTCCTTCTTCTCCTGCTTCTCGGCAAGGCTCAGGTCGGAGTGCTCGATTTCGGCAATCTTGGTTCCGACGTCAGGCAGCACGAAGAACTCGTCATTGCCCACGCTCTGGGCAAGCAGTTCCTGACCCTTGTCGGTAAGGTTGATGGAATGCATCATCTCATTGATGACGAAGTACAGAGGGTCGGTAACTACAGGCATCTCCCTTTCGTTGTCCTGGATGTAGTAGTTCTCTGATTTCTGCATCACCACCTTGACTCCCGGCTCGCTGAGGTACTTGATGAGCGGCTGGTACTTCGGAAGTCCCTTGTAGGCACGCAGAAGGAGTTTTCCTCCCTCTTCCTCATCCCCTTCTGCCATTTTCTTCTTGGCCTCGTTGAGAACCTGGTTCACAAGAGCCCTCTGGGCGGTATAGAGTTTCTCTACATAAGGGCGGAACTCCATATACTGCTCGTCATCCTGCTTCTTTGCCACAGGACCGGAAATGATGAGAGGAGTACGGGCATCGTCAATAAGCACTGAGTCCACCTCATCGACAATGGCGAAGTGGTGCTTGCGCTGAACTAGGTCCTCCTCGCGGGTTGCCATATTATCCCTGAGGTAGTCGAAACCGAATTCGTTGTTGGTACCGAAGGTAATGTCGCAGTCGTAAGCCTTCTTGCGGGCGGCCGAGTTCGGCTCGTGCTTGTCGATGCAGTCGACGCTCAGGCCGTGGAACATATAGATAGGTCCCATCCACTCGGAGTCACGCTTGGAGAGGTAGTCGTTGACGGTAACCATATGTACTCCCTTGCCTGCCAGGGCGTTGAGGAATACCGGAAGGGTTGCGACGAGGGTCTTTCCCTCACCGGTTGCCATCTCGGCAATCTTTCCCTGATGCAGGGCAATACCTCCGACGAGCTGCACATCATAATGCACCATATCCCATTTGAGGTCATTGCCTCCGGCCACCCAGTGATTCTGGTACACGGCCTCATCCCCTTCGATATGCACGAAATCGTGGTCCACGCTGAGGGCACGGTCGAAATCGTTAGCCTTCACCCTGATTTCCGGATTCTGTGCAAACCTGCGGGCGGTGCTCTTCACAATTGCGAAAGCCTCAGGAAGAATTTCCATCAGGGCTTTCTCTATTGCTTCATCCTCATCCTTGACGAGTTTCTCGCTCTCGTCTGCAAGCTTTACTTTCTCTGAGATAGGGAGTTCCGTGTCGAGTTGCTGCTTGATTTCAGCAATACGGTTCTCGAAAGGAGCCTCCACATCGCGCATCTTCTGCCTGAGTGCAGCGGAATGCGCACGAAGGTCATCATCGGAAAGTGCGTCAATCTCCACATAAGCTGCCAGCACCTTGTCAAGGATAGGCTTGATGGCCTTGTAATCCCTGTCAGCCTTGGAACCGAACAGCTTTTTTATAAAATCTGTCAATGCCATATAAAGTATAAGTTTTGTCTGTTAAAAAATCCTTCAAATATAATGAATATTGGAGACTTCACCAAAAAACGATAACTTTGTCCCGATGGGCAATGTGGACAACAGGCGGATAGCCAAAAATACCCTGCTTCTCTATATGAGGATGGGGCTGATAATGATCATCAGCCTCTGGGCTTCGCGCGTCGTGCTTTCAACCCTCGGGGAAACCGACTTCGGCCTCTACAATGTCATCGGAGGCATAGTCGTAGCCTTTTCCTTCCTCAACGGGGTGATGAATTCGGCCTGCAACCGCTACTACGCCACCCAGCTCGGCCGCCGGGACTACGAAGCCCTGCACCAGGTCTTCAAGGTGAATGTCACGATTTTCCTTGTGCTCGCCGCCGCCATCCTGCTGCTCTCCGAGACCGTAGGCCTTTGGATTATGGAGAGGAAGATGAATATTCCTGCGGACAGGCTGCAGGCCTGCCGCTGGGTATATCAGCTCAGCATCCTGAGTTTCCTGTGCAGCGTGGTGGCGATTCCGTACCGCGCCATCATCACCGCCAAGGAGAAGATGAAGGTCTATGCATACTGCTCGGTCGTAGAGGCTGTGCTCAAGCTCGGCATCGTATTTCTTCTCAGCATTTCGCCCATCGACAAGCTTGTCTTCTACGCCCTTCTGATGCTGGCGGTATCCGCTGCGACCAACGGCTTCTACATCCTGTACTGCCGCTGCTGCTACCCTGAGTGCCGTTATGACTGGCACTGCGACAGGGCGCTCGCGCGCGAAATAATGTCCTTCAATGGCTGGGGCGTGCTCGGTTCGATGGCAACCATAGGCAAAAACCAGGGCGTGAACATACTTCTCAATATGTTCTTCGGTCCTGCCGTCAATGCCGCGCGCGGACTCGCGAACCAGGTCTATATCAATGTATATCAGTTCGTTCAGAACTATGTCCTTGCCTTCAACCCGCAAATCGTAAAGTCCTGGGCCGCGGGCGAAAAGGAAGATATGATGCGTCTGGTCTTCCAGGCTTCCCGCTTTTCCTACTTCCTGCTCTACGCCATAGTGCTGCCACTGCTGCTGGAGATGGACTGCGTCCTGGGCCTGTGGCTTGGGGATGTGCCTGCGCTCACCGCCAGCTTCGCATCAATTATGCTGGCCGTCTCGCTCGTGGACTCTTTCCACGACCCGCTGTTCTACAGCGTCCAGGCTACGGGCAAGGTCAAATGGTACAATATTCTGGTGGGCGGCAGCCAACTCCTCATAGTCTTTGCGGCATATTTCCTTCTGAAGTTCGCCCACATACGCGCCGAGATGGTTTTCTGGCTGATTTTCATCTTCGCCGTCATCACCCAGGGCATAAGAATCGCTATGGCAGTAAGGTATGCGGATATGGATCTGCGCGCCTATGCAGCCAAGGTGCTGCTCCCTATTGCGGGAGTCACCCTTGCCTCTGCCGTGCTGCCGTGCATCTTTGTGCAGCTGGTACCTGAGGGAGTGGGTCGCCTGCTGCTCACAATCGCGCTCAGCCTTGTCTGCACGGCCATTGCCGTATGGACCATAGGTCTCGAAAAGTCCGAAAGGACTGCAATCAGGAATATATGGAGAAAGTTTATAACCCGCAAGGCTCCCCGCTGAGGGAACATCAGCTCAGGCTCCTCGGACTGCTGAAGGAGTTCGACAGACTGTGCAGGGAGAACGGCATAGTCTGGTGGATGGACGGAGGCACCCTGCTGGGAGCTCAGCGCCACGGCGGTTTCATCCCCTGGGATGACGACCTGGATGTGTGCATACTCTGGAAGGATGTCCCGCGCATACGCAAAATATTGAAGGATAAGGCACCGGCTCCCTATGCCTTTGTGGACCGCAGCGGAACCAAAGGCTACACACGCCTGTGGCCGCGGTTTATAGACTCTTCCTGCAGGATAGTGAGGCGTGATGCCGTGAGCGGAGAGCCGGTGGAGGATTTCCTGTGGATAGACACCTTTATCGTAAGGCCGGGCAATCCGAAGGTCAAGAAGATGATCGACCCCCTGTACGGCAGGTGCCTGCGGCGCATCAGCGGTGCCATTGATGACGGGGCTATAAAAAAGCTCGCGGCCTATCTGCTGTATCCTTTTGCCCGGCTGGCTGTTCTGCTTGCGGACCTTTGCGGCAGAGCCTTCCACCGCAATTCCCTGATGCACGATTTCGGAGTGCCTTTCTACAATATCAGAACACCGCAGGAGGTCTTTCCTCTGCAGACCGTGAGTTTCGAGGGCTGCGAGTTCCCCGCCCCGAGGGACCCGGACAGCTACCTTCGCCGCATCTACGGCGACTGGCACCGGCTCCCGCCAGAATCCCAGCGCCACAATCACGAGATAGTGTTTTAGAAGTTTTCCTTCCATATATTCCAAACAATGGATAACTTTACAGGAAGAAAATAAAACGGATTATGACAAATACGGCAGACAGCACAATAGATGCAATCGTTGCAAAGCAGCGAGAGTTTTTCAAAAGCGGAGCAACACTTGACCCGAAATGGCGCAAAGCCAGGCTTCAGGATTTCCTGAAAGCTATCGAGAAATGGGAAAAGCCACTTGCAGACGCCCTTTGGGAAGACCTTCACAAATCATATAAAGAGGCCTATATCACAGAGATAGGTCTTGTCAAAGGAGAAATCTCCAAGGCCGCCCGTGAAGTCTTCCGCTGGTCCCGCAAACAGAGCCGCCCTACTTCCATAGGCTGTATGCCTGCCCGAAGCTATGTGGTCAGCGAGCCGCTCGGCTGCTCACTGATTATTTCGCCCTGGAACTATCCGGTACAGTTGCTTCTCAACCCTCTGGTGGGAGCAATCGCAGCTGGATGCACGGCAGTGCTGAAGCCTTCTCCCTATGTGCCCAAAGTTTCTCAGACCATAGAGGAGATGGTAAAGGATACCTTTCAGGAGAACTATATTGCTGTGGTACAGGGTAATAGAGAGGTTAATAAAAAGCTTTTGTCCTGTCGCTGGGATCTGATTTTCTTCACAGGAAGCCCATCCCTCGGACGCGAAGTAATGGCCGCAGCCTCCCGCAATCTTACTCCGGTGGTGCTGGAACTCGGAGGAAAGAGCCCGTGCATCGTAGACAAAAGCGCCGATATCCGTCTTGCCGCCCGCCGATGCGCCTGGGGCAAGACCCTGAACTCAGGGCAGACCTGCATAGCGCCGGACTATATACTCATTCACAAAGATGTAAAGGATGCTTTCGTGAAGGCTTTCGCGCAGCAGGTTGAACTGCTTCACGGCAAGGACCCGAAGCAGGACGAGCACTATGTGCGTATGGTCAGCGACCGCGCTTTCGAAAGGGTTGCCGGCTATCTCAGGGAAGGGACCGTGCTCTACGGTGGACAGACCGATGCCGCGCAGCGCTACATAGCTCCTACCCTTCTCGGAGATGTTGCACCGGACTCAAAGGTGATGACTGAGGAAATCTTCGGTCCTGTGTTTCCTCTGATTGAAATGGATGATGAAGGCGAGCCGTTTGCCGAAAAGGTTAGGGAGTTTATCATCAGCCGCGAAAAGCCTCTGGCATTCTATTACTTTGGAAAAAAGTCTGAGGGATGGAAACTGATTGAGCGCACATCTTCCGGCGGAGGCTGCATCAACGACACTATTATGCACATCGCCAATCCTCATCTGCCGTTCGGAGGCGTTGGAAATTCCGGAATGGGAGCATATCACGGAAGGCTGAGTTTCGAGGTCTTCTCACATTCACGCGCCATAGTTGCCAGCTCCGCACATTTCGACCTCCCGTTCAAGTATATGCCGTACCGCCTTTTCGGCCTGACGAAGAAACTGCTCTAAAACACAATCTCGTGATTGTGGCGGGAGGGAAGGTGAAATTATAACTATTTGATACATAACACTTTAGTTTTTTCGTATGGGTGAAATCACCCCATACGAAAAAATTAAATCATTGATAATCAACATCTTATAATTACACCCAAGGCCTCTATTGTAGTAAACTGCTTTCAGTACGGCACCTCACCCGGCAACTATTTGTCATTTCATCAAAAGTTTATACTTTTGTGTAAAGGCTTAATCCAAGCCCGTAATTGTTTGCAAAGTGTCACGCTTTCCCGCATATCTGGCATCATATCTGGCCTATCCCTTTTCGTTCCTCGTGCCGAGGAAGCGGACAATGATGGCCTTCGGAGCTCCGCGCTCCGGTTTTGAAGGCAATGCCAAATATCTCTTCATCCGCTACAGCCGGGAAGGCCGCGACGCCGTATGGATAAGCCCCGACAAAGCCTGCGTACAGCATATACGCTCACTGGGCCTGCGCGCGCAATACCTCTTCTCCCCCAAAGGCCTGTGGAGAGCCCTGCGAAGCGGCCTGTGGTTCGTAAACGCCTATACCTCAGACATACTCTGGGCCCTTAGCGGCGGCGCCTGCGTAGTGAACCTGTGGCACGGAGTCGGCCTCAAGCGCACCGAATTCAACATCACCGACGGGCCCCTCGCTGCACGCTACGCAGAGCGCCGCCCGCGCGAAGTATTCTACCATCCCGAAGTCTTCCGCCGTCCGGACCTTCTTGTAAGCGCCTCCGATTTCCAGACCCCTATGTTCGCAAGCGCCTTCCGCATACCGGAAAACAGATGCCTCAAGTGCAGTTACCCGCGAAACACCATCCTGACCTGCAGTCCCAAGGAAAGGGAAGCCTTCATCAGCAGATTCTGCAGCCCGCAGGAGCAGCAAACAATCGCACGCCTCAACGCCTGCAAGGGAAAGGTCTATATCTATATGCCGACCTGGCGTGAATCCCAGAAAGACATATTCGCCGGACTGGAAAGCCTCTCAAGCATACTGCAGGAAAACGGGGACCTTCTCATACTCAAGCCCCATTACAACTGCTCCCTGCCGGAGGGCCTCCATAGCTCCAGCATCCTGGTACTCGACCCCGGCTTCGACGCCTATCCCCTGTTGCCATTCACGGACTGTCTGATAACAGACTATTCTTCAATACTTTACGACTACATCCTCATGCCGGGCAAAAGCGTGGTCCTCTATCTTTACGACTACGAAGACTATGTGAAAGAGCACGAATTCTACTTCCCGTTCGAGGAAAACACCATAGGACAAAGAACATTCACGCGCGAGCAGCTCCAAACTGCCATCAAAGAGGGCCCGAAAGCCCTGGATGAAGCATCAAGAAAAGCCCTCGCAGACAAATTCTGGGGGACAGAAAGAAATGATATCAGCGATTATCTGCACCTACAATAGGGAGAAATACATAACTGAATGCCTTGAGCATCTGCGCATCGCCTGCCAAAACAAGATGCTCGAGGTCCTTGTCGTGGACAACAACTCCACCGACAGCAGCGCATCCCTGATAAAAGGCTACCTCGACTCCCATCCCGACTTCCCTGGACGCTACATTCTTGAAACAAAGCAGGGCCTCTCACACGCCCGCAACAGAGGCATCAAGGAAGCAAAAGGAGACATCCTGGTCTTTCTGGACGATGATTCTATGGTCGCCCCGGACTATCTTGAGCAGCTGCGCAAAGCTCTGGACTCCCACCCGGACGCCGGAGCCTTCGGAGGCCGCATTACTCCCCTTTTCGAAGACGGAAAGACTCCGCGCTGGCTATGCCGCTGGTCCCTGTCCTGGGTATCAGGCCTTGATATGGGAGCCGAAACAAAGGAATTTCCGAAAAACAAATACCCAATCGGGGCAAATATGGGCTTCCGCCGCAGCGTACTGCAGAAAACGGGAGTTTTCAATCCCGAACTCGGGCGCAGCGGCAAAAACCTGATGGGCGGGGAAGAAAAAGACCTCTTCCAACGCATCAAGGCCGCCGGGCACAAGATAATTTATCTACCTGAGCTGAAAGTGGAGCACGTGATACCGAAGAGCCGCACCACCCTGGACTATATCAGGCGTTTCGGGGACGGAGTTGGCCGCAGCGAACGCATCCGCAGCAAAGCCGAAGGGACATATGCAAAACGGCTTCTTGCGGAAGCCGTCAAATGGTGCGCCACACTGGTACTGCTGTTTGCCTACTGCCTTACTCTGCGCCCAGAGTGCGGAGCCACTTTGGTCCTTTTCCGAGCGCACGTGACACGAGGCCTGCTATCAAGAGCCCGATAAAGACATACATAACAGCCTTGAACAGGGCATTCACCTTATATCCCTTGTAGAGCGAATCCGGACGGAATTCGAACACGATTTCGTGTTCTCCTGCCGGCACTGTCATCGCCCTGAGCACATAGTCAACCCTGAAATGATCGCTCGGCTCACCGTCTATGTAGGACTTCCAGCCGTAAGGATAATATATCTCCGAGAACACTGCGGTGGCATCCGAAGAGCTGCTGCTATGATAGACCAGACGGTCCGGAGCGTAGGAGAGCAGCTCTATTGAACCCTCGCAGGAGCTTTCCCTTACCTTAACAAGAGGGGCGAATTTGGCGTCTGCTACGGCGCTGTGGCGAAGGTCCAGCACATTGAGTGCATCGCTCTCCTGCCTTGCACTCTCCACCAGCTGCACCTCATCCACAAACCAGGCATTGCCATAGGCACCCGGATTGAGCACAGGCTGGGGCACTCCGTCGCGATTCTGAATGAAATACTTGGTATTGAGCATATTGAGCACTTCCATATTGCCCTTGCTCAGATGCTCGTTGATAAGGTCCTGATAGCGGCGAAGCTTGGCAGCGTGGTAGCCTCCCACCGAATGCAGATAATAGGAAGTGCGGGACTCGTTGAAGGTATCGGTCGTAAGGTTCATCACCCTGAAATATCCCTCATCCTTGAGTATTTCCTTCTCGTAAGGCTGCATCTGGAAGTAGCTGTCGTTCTGCTTGCGGCTCACCCAGTTGTCCTCCCCGAAGAAGCGCTTGTTCACCGGCCACAGGTCAGCGAGCACCAGAACTCCGAGCGCGGCAACGAAAGGAGCATATTTGAGCTTGTCCGCAAGATGCAGCGCGAGCACTCCGGCTCCCAGCGTAATGAAAATGAGCGAACGCCAGGCATCGGCCCGCAGCATAGAGGCACGCTGATCATAGAGCGCATCCATAAACCACTGCGGCATCCCGCCCAGGGTATGCGCATCATAGCTTGAGGAGAAGGAGCATATTGACCCGCCGAAAAGAGCGAAAATCAAGCATATACCTCCCGTCACCCCCGCAGCAATTGCGGTAGAGCGCAGGTAGTCGCGCCTCAGCTCATCCCAGTTACCGCTCCTGCGCGCATCAGCAATGGTCTTGAGCGCCAGGAAACCGAGCAGAGGCATAGCGATTTCGGCGACCACCAGTATCGAGGAAACCGTCCTGAACTTGTTGTAGAACGGGAACCAGTTGTAGAACAGCTCTGTAAGCCCCATAAAGTTATGGCCCCAGGACAGCAGAACCGAGAAAACCGTAGCTGCTATCAGGGCCCATTTGTACGGTCCCCGCACAATCAGGCAGCCCAGCAGGAAGAGGAAGCATACTATGGCGCCTATATACACCGGCCCTGCCGTGAAAGGCTGTTCTCCCCAATAGGTCGGCAGATTGGAAACCATATCGGCCGCATAGCCCCGGTTCACCCCTGCGCTCACCAGAGTCTTGTACATCTGCGAGTTCCTGCCTACATTGTAGTTGGAGCTTCCGCCCATATAATTCGGAATCAGCAGGGTCAGGGTCTCGTCAATGCCGTAGCTCCAGGCGGTGGCATATTCGATATCCAAGCCCTTGGAAGCGCCTTCGCCCTCCGCCACGAGGTCGGAATGGCCGCCGCGCATAGTCTCCTTCATATATTCGGAATTCGCCTTAAGGGTGCTGTAGCCCGTTCCGACGCCCACCGCGAGTGCAAGCGCAAAGACCGCTACCGCGATGCCCAGGTCCTTCAGGCGCTTTTCCTTGATATGGATATAAATCTCCGCAATGCCGAAGAGCCCCATCATCATAAAAAGATAATAGGACATCTGCGGATGCTTCATCATACCTATGGAGCTGTAGAGCATGACGAGAGCGGCTCCCCAGCCGTATTTACCCCGGAAAATAAGGAAGAAGCCGCCTATTACGGGCGCCATCATCCCGAGAGTCAGCGCCTTGGTCTCGTGTCCAGCCGGGATGATAAGGAAGAAATAGGAGGACATAGCAACGGCTATAGCGCCGACTATGCTCATCCATTTCTCTACCCCGAAGGCCCTCAGCATCAGGAAGAAGCCTATGAAATAGCCAAGCAGCAGAGCAAATATGGAATTGAAAAACAAGGTGGTGAGTCCTCTGAAGAAACGGTCCACAGCCCAGACGACATCGGTTACGGCATTGCCAGGATTCTTCATCGTTATCTGGTAGCCCGGCATACCTCCGAACATCGAGTTGGTCCAGTTGGCGGGAGTCTCAGCCGTTTCATTGTACTCTTTGAGTTCGTGGGCCATTCCCTTCCATTGAAGGGTATCCCCCTGCTGGAGAACCTTGCCGCTGAGGGCAGGCATACAATAAACCAAAGTAAGAGTGACGAAAACAATGGCGGCAACGATGTAGGCGCCGTATTTGGAGAGGAAAACCTTGAATTTTTTCATTCCTTGAATTTATTTTCGCGAATATACTAAAAAATTGATACCTTTGTATTCCCAAAGCGGGATTAGCACATCGGTAGTGCATCAGCTTCCCAAGCTGAGGAGGCGGGTCCGACTCCCGTATCCCGCTCTTTTTCTATGAATACAGTTCAGTATTGGTTCAAAAACGCGCGCTACAGGTCTCTGGCGCAGAGCGTAATGCCGGCTATTCTTGCGGCAGTAATGGCAAGCAACAATGAAGGATTCGTTTGGTGGACAGCCCTGCTCGCCATCGTCGGTGTCGCAATGGCCCATCTTGCAATGAACCTTGCCGACGACTGGTTCGATTACCGCGTGGATATGCTCGGCGACCGTGACAAGGTCACCCGCCAGGGCTTCCGCGCCATGATGGTGAAATACCCATATCTGAGCAGCGGAGAGCAGACCCTCAAAAGCACCGCACTGGCAATTGCCGCCTTCCTTGCGCTGGCTTTGGGCTGCGGCCTTGCCATCTGGTGGAAAAGGGATTTCAACTGGAGTATTCCCCTGATTGTAGCCCTCTGCGGCTTTCTTGGAGCCTTCTACTCCGCTCCTCCCCTCAAGCTGGCGTACCGCGGACTGGGAGAGCTGGTAATAGGCATCATCTTCGGCCCCCTGCTGATGAGCGGAGTGTATGTCGCATCCTGCGGCAGCATAGATTGGGGGATAGTACTTACCGGAATCCCCGTGGGAATGCTCGTCACCGACATCTTGTTCACGCACAGTTTCATAGACCTCAAAGGAGATGAGGCCAGCAACAAAATGACCTTCGCCCGCCTGCTCGGCAGCACCGGGGCCTGTCTTGCCTGCTCGCTCATACTCATTTTCGTTCCTTTCCTGCTGGTTGTGCTCGCTGTATGCACAGGCTACCTTCACCCGGCCTACCTTGCAGTGCTGGTAATGCTGCCGCGCGGAGTATGGCTCTTCCGTTCCCTGCAGCTATTCTGCAAAGGCGAACTTATGGAAGTCGAGCGGCCTGCGTGGTGGCTGGGCTCAATGCCGGATTGGAAAGGCATACGCGCAGCCGGCATAGACTGGTTTATGATACGCTGGCTTACGGCACGCAACCTTCTGAGCGGTTTCTGCTTTGTTTTCGCCGCTGTTGCCATTATACTAAGAATTATAGGATAATATGAAATTTTACCAACTTGCATATCTCGGCTGGTGGTGGGTCCGCGCCAAATTCTTCGGCAGAAAGGCCCCGCTGCAGAGCGTCATTTTCATCTCCGACCGCTGCAACCTCAGTTGCAGGCACTGTTCGGTCTATAACCACAAGGACCCCATTACCAAGACCTACGCACAAATCCGCGAAGAGCTGCAGTACTGCCTTTCGCTGGGCAGCCGCTTCGTGGACTTCGAAGGCGGAGAGCCTATGCTCTGGAGGGACGGGGACTATGACATCAACTCCCTCTGCGACCTTGCCCACGAGCTGGGCTTTTTCTCCTGCACCATCACGACCAACGCCCAGAAGGACTTCAGCGGCTGCCGTGCCGACAGCATCTGGGTATCTATGGACGGAGTCGGCAAATACCACGAGAGCATCAGGGGCGAAGGTACCTTCGGGCGCCTGGAGCACAACATTGCCGCCTGCGGCCACCCTGCGGTAAGCGTCAATATGGCCATCAACACCCTTAATGCCGATGGTGTGGCAGAGGCGATTGAATATGCGAAACAAAGCCCTTACATCCAGAAGATTTCCCTTAATTTCCACACTCCTTTCCCAGGGAGCGAGGCTCTTGCCCTTGACTGGAAGCGCCGCGGCGAAGTGATAGACCTCATACTTGAATACAAGAAGAAAGGCTATCCTATTATGAACTCCTCTACGGGCCTCAAGCATATGAGGGATTTGAAATTCAAGAAAGTCTGCTGGATGACCAATTATGTGCTGACCGACGGGACCCGCTCCCCTATGTGTGCGGGAAGTATGGTTCCGGGGGTATGCGAAAAGTGCGGCTTCTGTATGGCGGGCGAAGAGCGGGCCGTGGTGGATCTTGCTCCCGACACCATATTTGCCGGGCTTTCGCTCAGGGTAAAATAGAGTATTGCTTTACATAGAAGTAAATATCCCTCTGACAAGCTCTGCCGGAGGGATATTTTTATCCTACAATTCGTATTCCGAGATTGATTGAATGCCCGGGATGCCGTAGTAGGCAGGAACTATGTCTCCCTTCAGCCATACCTGCTTGCCCAGCAAGCCGGGATTGTCCACAAGATTGAGGGCATCACGCACCGCTCCGCTCGAAAGCTGTACGGACAGGCAGGATTCCTTGTCCGTGCAGCTGGACTTGGCTGCTATGGCGACATTGGTTCTTGAAGTGAAAGGAGCTGTGAATGAGCATCTTGAAGAAGAGAGGTCACCTCCTACAATATAGCCTGTAACCCAAACATCCGTTGCTCCTATGTTATCCTTGGCCTGGGCAACGCTGAAGGCATCTTCCTTTTCTTTTCCTTTGCCTGAACTGCCGCCTCCTATTACAAGGTTTTCAGAGGTCCAGGTTCTGGAGGTGTCAACCTGCACGTGTATCCCCGCAGCGGAGCTGCTCCCGGACGATGCTACGCTAAGATACATAGTGAGCACTTCCCTTGCTTCAAGGCTGCGGTTGCAGATGACACTTTCCTTGCCTTCGTTGTTCAGCACAAGGGAGACATTGCCGGGACGGAAATAGGCTATGCGCTTCTCGGTGTAGCTGTACATAAGTTTGCCGTCAGCAGATTTGAGGAAGAGCACTCCGTTGGGATATTCCACAAGGAATTCCGGGTCGATTTTAAGACGGATGCCGCTGTTTATCTGGCAGCAGTCGAGTGTGACGCTGCACACTTCTCCGCTTTTGACTACAACAACCTGAGTATCACCATATTGGGGACAGGCAAAGACAGGAGTGACAAATTCGCAGGATTTGGCACTGACGGTGTAGGTTCCCGGGGCGGTAACTATGGACTGCGGGGCTGCACCGAATTTGCCGTAGTACAGGGAGGCTCCTTTGGAGTCTGTTACCGAAAGGATGAATTCGTTGGTGTCGGCCGCAGCAACGGCCTTGGTGTCCATTTGCCAGGGTTCGGCTACCGGCAGGCGGGCGTCCTGGACAAAGTGGATTTCGAGGACTCCCTCGGATTCGTCTTTCCCCATTTTGAAATCACAGGATTGGGTGGCCGTCAGGGCCAGAGCCAGGGCGGCTGCGCCCGCGGCTTTTGAAAGGGTTACTTTTTTCATTGAATGATTGTTTAAGTTCATCCGCAATATCGCGGAGCATCGCAAAAGTAGTCGCAAGCGGCCCCAAAGGCAAGAAATGTGACGAAAATCGTCGAAAGAATCAAAAAAATTTTCAGAAAAGAATTTGCTTTGTAA
>SAMEA3663028__coassemble_112_pt1 | contig 36704 bp, 26 predicted proteins | sample SAMEA3663028__metabat2_high_PE_014 | metagenome-assembled genome bin SAMEA3663028 (sample SAMEA3663028) | pig gut metagenome | biome: pig gut; feature: pig-associated habitat; material: faeces | place: France | collected 2012 | reverse complement strand
TGGTACAGGGTCCGGTTTTTGAACCGGTTGAGGAGCCGGGGCAGGCCGGGCGGCTTCCGGTGCTGCATTGAGGAAGCAGAGTTTCATCAGTGCGAACTCGATGTGCAGACGCTGGTTTGCTGCAGCCTTGTAGCCTGCCTCGCAGGCCGTAGTCACCGCAAGGGCATCATAGATAAACTTCACCGAGCACTGCTCCGCCTGCTGCACATAGCGCCTGCGCAGGCTGTCAGGGAAGTCCAGAAGGCCTTCCAGTCCTCCGGTGCGGCTCACCAGCAGGTCACGCAGATGTTCCCCTACGGAAGAGATGAAATATTGCGCATTGAAGCCTTTTGCAAGAACCTCGTCCAGAAGCAGGAAGGCACTCTTGTAGTCGCCCTTCAGCGCTGCGTCCACTATCTTGAAATCGTACTCGTAATCGAGAACGTTGAGGTTGCGTATGACATCCTCATAATGAACTTCCGTCCCGCAGAAAGCCACGGTCTGGTCGAAAATCGTGAGGGCGTCACGCATCGCTCCGTCCGCCTTGCGCGCAATCACGTGCAGGGACTCATCGTCAATGGCAATATTCTCCTTTGTCGCGATGGAGCGAAGGTTCATCACTATGTCAGGCACGCTGATACGGTTGAAATCATAGGTCTGGCAGCGTGAGAGTATGGTCGGGATAATCTTGTGCTTCTCCGTGGTGCAAAGTATGAAAATCGCGTGTGCCGGCGGTTCCTCAAGAGTTTTGAGGAAGGCGTTGAATGCCGACTGCGAGAGCATATGCACCTCGTCGATGATGTACACGCTGTAACGGCCAACCTGAGGAGGTATCTGGACCTGGTCCATCAGAGCCTTGATGTCATCCACTCCGTTGTTGGATGCGGCATCGAGTTCGCGGATGCAGTAGGAGCGGCCCTCCGCGAAAGACAGGCAGGACTCACACTGCCCGCACGGGTCCATATCTGCAGTAGGATTGGAACAGTTGATGGCTTTGGCGAAAATGCGGGCTGTGGATGTCTTTCCCACCCCACGCGGTCCGCAGAAGAGGTAAGCGTGCGCAAGCTGACCGCGAAGAATCGAGTTCTTCAGCGTCCTTGCAATCATATCCTGTCCGATAAGCGTTTCAAACGAGTCGGGACGATATTTTCTGGCCGATACGATATAATCTGACATAGGTCACAAATATAATGAATAATTTGGTCTTTTTCGTAAATTTGCGGGTATGTCCACAAAGAGACTCAAATACATCCTGGTCCTGGCCTCTCTGCTGCTGCCGATGCTGTGCAGCGGCCAGGTATCGGTATTTACAAAGAAGCAGAGAATAGCTGATTTCGCAGCCAAGACCACCAAAATTGTGCTGACCGACAACGAAGCCTTTGACCTTTGTCTCAAAAGCGAAATCGCAAGCCGATGGAGAATCAGCCCCTACGAGTTCTGTTCGAGAGCCGAATATGAAAACAACAAATCCAGTTCGAAATATTATTTCCTCCACAGTGAAAAGAAAGAGTCCGGGCTTACCGAAATGACCCTTACAAGGGGCGGAGGCAAGGGAGGTTCAAGCAATCTGGACAGCAGGCTGGATGTGGTCAGCGTGCCTGTGGACATACGCTATATGTCCATTATCATTGACGTCATCCAGAACTATGTGGAAGATGCCAAAGTCAGCGAAACCAAGGGGCTGCTGGGATTGAAATCCTACAACGGCAACCTGCGCAAGGCCACACGCAAGAAGATTTACTATGCTAACCGCGAGGACGAATATTTTACCGACAGCCTCATCAGCAATTCGGCGCCCTGCCTGGTGGCCTTCAGCATTACTCCGGACAAACCTTCCAAGAAGGCAAAGGCCGCGCTGTTCATAGCCTCTGCCGACACCCACGAACTGTATTATTACAAGAAACGCAAGTTCAGCGTCGAGGCGGACAGAAACTTCTCCGAAAAGGAGCAGAAGGATCTCGAAAGGGAGCACGGTCATTCATTATGAGGAGCGGAAGAACAGAATACGGACTCAAATATGCAGTTAAACGCAGTGCCAGCAAAGTAGGCTACTGCTCGCTTGGCGTGCGCTGCGGCACAAGGGCAGAAGCGGAGCTTCCCGAGGGAACCGCCCATCTTGTCGAGCATACTTTGTTCAAGGGGACAAAAAACAGGAGCGCGGGACGCATCAACTCCTACCTTGACCGCTTGGGCGGTGAACTCAACGCCTACACCACTAAGGAAGAAATCGTGCTGCACTCCACAGTCCTGAAGGAGGATATATGGAAGGCCTGCGGTCTGCTGCTTGACATTGCAACCTGCGCCACTTTCCCGCAGCACGAGGTGGAAACCGAAAAGGGAGTGGTTCTGGACGAGATAATATCTTACAAAGACAGCCCTTCGGAGGATATCTACGACTGTTTCGAAAGCGCATTTTTTGGCAACCATCCTCTCGGAAGACTTACTCTCGGCACCCGGGAAAGCGTGGAAAATACAGGTCCTGAGCAGTTGCGCGAGTACTACCGCAGGTGCTTTGTCCCTTCCCAGATGGCCCTGTGCATTGTGGCTGACGAAGATGAAGCGCTGCTCGAAGCGAAAGCACTCAAGCTATGCGAGGCTGCATTCGCAGGAATAGGAGGGGAAGGAGGATTCGCCCTCAGCACTCCGGTCCCTCATATTTTCAGCCGCACCGAAGACAGGGACAACCACGAGGCAAATGCCGTAATCGGAGCCCTGGCTCCTTCGCTTTATGAAGAAAAGGAAAGGCTGACCGCGGTGCTGCTGTCAAACATTCTGGGAGGTCCGGCCTCCAACAGCCTGCTCGGAGCCGAGCTCAGGGAAAAGCACGGCTGGGTCTATGGAGTGGAATGCGGATACACCCAGTACAGCGATGCCGGACTTATGTCCATCAGCATAGGCTGCGACCGCGCGAACTTGAACCGCTGCCTGCGGTCCACCCGAAGAATAGTGGACCGAATCTGCTCCACCCCACTTGGAGATACCAGGCTGAAAGCCTGCAAGAAACAGCTGCTCGGACAGCTTGCGATAAGCTCTGACAGCGGGGAGAACCAGTGCCTTTCGATGGGCAAGAGCCTGCTTGCCTTCGGGCGCATAGTTCCCGATTCCGAGACCTTGGAAGTGTTTCACTCCATCTGTGCAGAGCAGCTGAGGGCAATGGCCGAAAGGGTCTTCGGCGAAGGAAAGACCTCCGAACTCATATTCATTTGATGGAAAGCGCAAGCGACAAGTATATAAGGGAACATTCCACACCCCAGAGCGAGGCCCTGGAATGGATAGAGAAGCAGACCAATATTCACACAAACTATCCGCGAATGCTGTCCGGACGTGTTCAGGGCAGGTTTCTGACTATGCTCACGGAGCTGTGCGGAGCCCGCGAAGTGCTGGAGATAGGCTGCTTCACCGGCTATTCAGCCCTGTGTTTCGCCTACGGGGTGGGCGAAGGCGGCCGGGTGGATACCCTGGAAATCAACGATGAGCTGGAGGAACTTACCCGACGCGGCTGGGAGAGGTCCGGGATTGCGGACAGGATTACACTCCATATCGGAGATGCCCTCGACACTCTGAAAACACTGTCCGCCGAGGGACGCTGCTACGACCTTGTGTATATAGACGCAAACAAGCGGGAGTATCCGGATTATTACGAAGCGGTGATGCCGCTGCTCAGGCAGGGAGGGCTCATCCTTGCTGATGACACTATGCTCGGAGGGAAGGTCTGCCAGGACCCGGTTCCGACGGACAAACAGACTCAGGGGCTGGTGCGTTTCAATGAAGCATTGGCTTCCGACAGCAGGGTCGAGTGCGTAATGCTCCCGATCAGGGACGGACTCACGCTTGTGCGCAAACTCTAGGAAAGGCTGGTGCCGATTTCTTCGGAAACTGACTCTACCGCAATTCCGTGCTCACGCATAGACTCGGCGAAGAAGCGCTCGAAGCTGTTTTCCACTATGTTGCGGGTCATCCAGAGCACTATCTTTCCGTCATAGCCTACGCAGCTGGCGGCTCCGCTGGTGCCCCTCTGCCTTCCGAGCACGAAATCCATACTCTTGACATACGGGCGCATCTGCTCCGGAAGCTTCACGGCTCCAAGGTTGGAGATGGTGTAACTGCTTAGCTTGTCGCCCTTCAGACGGCAGATGGTGTCGATTGCAAAGCGCTTGATACAGCGCGGGATGACCGAAATGGCCATATTGTCTTCGAGAGCCACATTTGCTGCAATCTTCTTTTCCAGCTCGCTAGGAAGGGTCTTCAAGGCCTTCTGGGCGGATACTATGTGAAGAAGCTCCTCAAAGGAATAATAGCCGTTGGACACATCCACTCCAAGGTTCACATAGGAGGAGTAGTTGCGCAGAGTCTCTCCTTCGAAGAGTCTGCGGAGGTCCACAGGAACATTGATTTTGAGATTGTTGCGCTTGTGACGCCTGCGGTTGTGCTTGTGCTCCTGCTGCAGGGCATCAAGCATTGCGGCTGCAAGGAAGTCGGTAACGGTATAGCCGGTGCCGGCAACAGCTGCCTTAATGTCCGCAGCGCTGAATTCCAGTCTTTCTCCCTTAAGTGCCTGACAGCAAATTTTCTTTCCTCTTATGTGGTAGGCGGTTTCGTCCTGCTCAAGGGCACCCTTCTTTCCGGAGAAGTTGCGGAAGCTGTCGTCGGTTTCACTTGTTTTGGGTGCCTCGGCCGGGTCGAGAACCAGAGAATCGTAAGTGATGTCGGTGTGGTAACGCATCTTTATGTATTCGCCGGCGAGAGTGAGAAGGAAGGTCTGTCCCCCGTGACCGTCAGCAATGGCGTGGAAAACATCCAGCACGATGCGGTTTCCGTCAGCCATTACCTTGAAGAGGAAACCGCCGTGGAAGCGGAAGCCGCGGACTCCGATTCCGGTGTATTTGGAAACCACCGGCATCTTGTCCAGAGTGGTCAGATACCACCAGAAGAAACCGTTCTTGAGAGTGCATCCGAAGGTAGGGATGCGCTTCACGGTGTTGACCAGAGCCTGCTGGAGAATATTGACATTTATCGGCTCTGCGAGAGTAACGCTGAGCCTGTAGATGGAGGCATAACGCTTGGTAAGCGAAGCCGGATATATGTTGGAGGCATTGTCAAGCCTCAAGCTTAATTTCGTTTCCATACCGCAAAAGTAGCGCGGCCTGCGGCTTTGGAAAAGAAACTGCCACCAAGTGTGACTAAAAGTGGGTAAAACGCCTATTCTGGGACGAAAGTGGCGTTTTTAGGGACGAAAAACAGTTCGTCCCGATTTCGTCACAGACGATTTCGGGACGAAAATCAGCCGATTTGGGCTCCGTTGGCAAGGGCTTCCTCAGGGGTGATGAAGCGCATCTTGCCATCTCCCTGGCGTGCCATCAGAATCATACCCTTGGACTCGATTCCGCGTATAGTGCGCGGAGCCAGATTGGCGAGTATGCAGATTTGCTTTCCAACCATCTGCTCCGGGGTGTAGTATTCGGCTATGCCGGAGACAATCGTGCGCTTGTCTATGCCTGTGTCAATCGTAAGCTTGAGAAGCTTGTCGGTTTTCGGTACTCTTTCGGCTTCAAGCACCGTGGCGGTGCGTATGTCCATTGCCTCGAACTGCTCGAAGGTGCAGAGTTCCTTTTGAGGAGCAACCTGCTTTGCAGCTTCGGCTTTGGCTGCTTCTTCCCTTTCTTTGCGGATTGCATCGAGTTTGTCGAGCTGCACCTGGATTTCGGCGTCCTCAATCTTGCTGAAGAGCAGCTCAGCCTGTCCTAGCTGATGTCCTTCTTTGAGGATATCGCTCTGTCCGAGAAGCGCCCAGTCGAGAGGAGATCCGAGCATTGTGCGGAGCTTCTCAGCCGAGAACGGGGTAAACGGCTCGAAGGCTATTCCGAGGTCGGCGCAAATCTGGAGGCTGACATTGAGGATGGTGGCTGTGCGGGCCATATCTGTCTTTGCCACCTTCCAAGGCTCGGTGTCGGAGATGTATTTGTTGCCGACGCGGGCGATTGACATTGCATCCTTGAGGGCCTCGCGGAAATGGTATCCTTCAATATTTTTCTCAAGAGAGGCCTTGAGAAGAGGAATCTGGGCGAGGGTCTCGCGGTCCACATCCAGAAGCTCCCCTGCTGCAGGGACCTTGCCGCCGAAATATTTGTGCGTAAGCACTACTGCGCGGTTGACGAAGTTGCCGAAGATGGCAACGAGTTCGCTGTTGTTGCGCGCCTGGAAGTCCTTCCAGCTGAAATCGTTGTCCTTGGTCTCAGGAGCGTTGGCGGTAAGCACGTAACGCAGCACGTCCTGCTTGCCCGGGAAGTCCTGGAGGTATTCGTGTGCCCATACGGCCCATCCGCGGGAGGTTGAAATCTTGTCTCCTTCAAGGTTGAGGAATTCGTTTGCCGGCACATTTTCAGGAAGGATGTAGCCGTCGCCGTAGGCTTTGAGCATTGCCGGGAAGACTATGCAGTGGAAGACTATGTTGTCCTTGCCGATGAAGTGCACGAGCTTGGTATCCTCACTCTTCCACCATTTTTCCCAATCATTCGGCAGAAGCTCCTGGGTGTTGGAGATATAGCCTATAGGTGCGTCAAACCACACATAGAGCACTTTGCCTTCTGCGCCTTCCACCGGGACAGGAACGCCCCAGTCGAGGTCTCGGGTTACGGCACGCGGCTGGAGACCGCCGTCAAGCCAGCTCTTGACCTGGCCATAGACATTGGAACGCCATTCCTTATGGCCTTCGAGAATCCACTCCCTGAGCCACTGCTCATAGTCCTGAAGCGGGAGGTACCAGTGGGTGGTTTTCTTCTTTATCGGTTCGGCACCGCTGAGTTTGCTCTTAGGGTTGATGAGTTCCTCCGGGCTGAGAGTGCTTCCGCACTTTTCGCACTGGTCACCGTATGCGCCTTCAGCTCCACACTTCGGACAGGTTCCCACAATGTAGCGGTCTGCGAGGAAGGTTTTGGCTTCCGGGTCATAGTACTGCTCGCTTTCCTTTGTGATGAATTTGCCGTCTTCATAGAGTTTTTTGAAGAACTCGGAGGCGTTTTTTTCGTGCACTTTGGAAGATGTTCTTCCGTAGATGTCGAAGTTGATGCCGAGGCCTTTGAAACTCTCGTCGATTATCTTGTGATATTTGTCAACTATGTCCTGCGGAGTGCAGCCCTGCTGACGCGCTTTGATGGTGATAGGCACTCCGTGCTCGTCGCTTCCGCAGACATACAGCACTTCTTCACCCCTCATCCTGAGGTAGCGTACATAGATGTCGGCCGGGACATATACTCCGGCCAGGTGTCCGATATGAACAGGGCCGTTGGCATAAGGCAACGCGCAGGTTACCAGTGTTCTCTTGTAGTTCTTTCCCATAATCTTAAAAATCAGCCCCAAAGATAACACTAAATCGGCAAATATTCATCGCATCGGGAGCCAATGCGGGATTATTTCCGGGAGATGCTGCCGAGGAGTTTCTGGAGCTTCACGATGCTCTGCATCAGTTCCATCTGCTCCGCAGGGTCATTTGCAGAAGCGAGCTGGCGGGTGAGGGTGTCAAGCTGAACTTCCAGGCGGCGTACGGCGTACATGCTGAGGGTTTTCGGCACATAGTTCACCAGCCAGGAACCCGGAGTGGTCAGCGAATCGGAGAAACTCTTCACCGTAATCTCGTATTTCTCGATAGCGATTTCCGAAACTGCTCCGGCAAGAGCCCTGTCCGGAGAATCCAGCATACTGCGGATAATGGTATCCTGGTCCTTGCCCTGGTCGTACAACTGCAGATAGGTTTCGTAAACCTTCCGGTATAGCGAATTGGAGAAATGGCAGTCATCGCTCTCAAGGGCGCTGCTGATAAACTCCGTAACGGTGTAAGGGTCCTCAACATAGAATTTCGAGTCCGTCTCGAAGAGCATCTTGTCCTGACCGTATTTCAGAAGGAAACTCAGAAGGTCAGCTTCCAGCGGTGCCAGTTTCGGGCATTCCATCACAGTGCTGCTCTGCTCCATCTGCGCTCCTGCGGGTGCCTGCGGAACATCTTCCCTCACGGCAACTGCCTCCTGCTTGGTCTTGTTCTTTCGAATTGTACCGAAAATCCTGGTCTGGACTATCTTCTCGTCAATTCCGAAGCGGCGGGCGCACTCCTGAGCAAACACCGTTCTCTTGGTCGGATCCGGGACAACGGCTACCGTATCTGCAATGTCGTTGATAAGCTCAGCCTTGCGGATAGGGTCTCCCTTTGCCGAATCCAGCAGCAGGTCGATTTTGAAAGAGATGAAATCCTGTTCATTGCGGGCGATATAGTCCTGGAACTCGGCAAGCGAATGCGTGCGTCCGAAGCTGTCCGGGTCCTCTCCGTCAGGAAGAAGGACAATCCTCACATTCATCCCCTCCGCGAGCACCATATCCGTTCCCCTGAGGGCTGCGTGAATGCCCGCCTTGTCTCCGTCATAGAGTATGGTGAGGTTGGAAGTGAAGCGGTGGATGAGCCGTATCTGCTCCACCGTAAGCGAAGTGCCGCAGGAGGCAACCACATTGGAGATGCCCAGCTGCTGCATAGTGATCACGTCCACATTGCCCTCAACCAAGTAGCATTTGTCCTGCCTTGAGATTTCCGCTTTCGCGAAATAAATCCCCAGCAGGGCTTTGCTCTTGGTGTAGATTTCAGTTTCCGGCGAATTGACATATTTGGCGTTCACATCGGACTTCAAGGTGCGTCCGGAGAAAGCGATAACGCGCCCCGAAACCGAATGAATAGGGAACATAACCCTCTCCCGGAAGCGGTCCGACACGCTGCCGTCCTCGTGCTGCACGCTGAGTCCGGCATCGATGAGGTATTCCAGCTTATGACCCGCCGCCAGTGCCGCATCAGTAAGTGCTCTGCGAGATGAAGGCGCCCAGCCCAGTCCGAATTTCTCGATTGTCCCGTCTTCGAGTCCGCGTTTGTGGAAATATGCCATACCCACAGACTTGCCTTCACCGCTTTTAAGCTGGTCGCAGAAGAATTTGTGGGCGAATTCGGTGACAATCATCAGACTCTCGCGACGCTGCCGGCCCATTATCTCCTCCGGGGTGAGTTCGACTTCCTCGATTTCGATATGGTATTTCCTTCCCAGATACTTCAGGGCATCGGTATATGAGCAGTGCTCATACTCCATCACAAAGCCAATGGCTGTGCCGGCCTTGCCGCAGCCGAAGCATTTGTATATGCCCTTGGAAGGGGTGACATAGAAAGACGGAGTCTTCTCATTGTGGAATGGGCAGCAGGCGACATAGCTCGCGCCACGCCGTTTCAGGGTAAGGAAGTCGCCGACGACTTCCTCGATTTTCGCCGTCTCCTCAATAAGCTGAACTGTTTTCTGCGGAATCATAGGGCTATGATGCTACTTCACAAAGGAATTTAAGGCGGCAGAGGCGGATTTCCGTTTCGGAATAATCACTTCCCAGCGCTCCGAGAGCCTCATCGAGCGTACCCTCAACGGATTCGCTGCGGAACCAGTCAAACAACTCGTCAATTATGAAATCATCTATCTGTGTATTGATGTAATAATTCAAATTCAGTTTGGTGCCTGTGGACACGATGGACTCGATTTCGTCAAGCAGGTCAATCATATCCATATCCATATTGTGCGCAATGTCATCAAGCGCAAGCCTGCGGTCTATCTGGCTGATAATCTTGATTTTCCTGTCGGACTTCCCGGCAGTGGTCTTCACCACGAAATCGTCCGGACGCTCAATCTCGTTCTCCTCCACATATTTGGCAATCAGCGCGACAAACTCCTTGCCGTACTTCTTCGCCTTGCCTTCGCCCACACCCTGACAATTGCGGAGTTCCTCAATCGTGATAGGGTAAAGTATGGACATATCCTCGAGAGCAGGGTCTCCGAACAGAATCCAAGGCTGAAGCCCCAGCTTGTGTGCAAGGTCTTTGCGCAGGTCCTTCAGCAGGGCGAGCAACTGTGCATCCCCTCCGCCCCCGCGCATAGCTCCGGCAGCGGCGTTTGATGCCATCTCGTCATCATCGTCATCATCAGTGTCCACTGATGAGAACTGCCTCTCCTCCACCAGGTTGAGCGGCCAAGGGTTCTCCAGGAACTGTTTGCCCAGCTCCGTCACGTGAATCAGTCCATAGGTTTCTATTTCCTTATCCATCAGATGCATTATCAGACCCTGATGAATCACCGCAGCCCAGAAGCGCTCGCTGTGCTCGTCTCCAGCTCCGAAGAACTGGATTCTGTCGTGATTGTAGCTCTTCACCATAGCGGTATCGTTACCTGCAAGTATGGCTGCAAGATGTTCCAGCTTGAAATGCTCTTTAAGGGAGAGGATGAGGCGCAGGACCAGTTTCATCTCCAGCCTTCCGTCGAAGACCTTCTTAGGATGCAGGCAGTTGTCGCACAGTCCGCAGTTGTCCACGAGGTAATCTTCACCGAAATAGCCGAGCAGCAGCTTGCGGCGGCACTGGCTGGATTCGGCATAGGCCACAACCTCATTGAGCAGCTGTTTACCTATTTCCTGCTCCGCCACCGGTTTGCCCTGCATAAACTTCTCCAGCTTCTGTATGTCCTTATAGCTGTAATAGGTAATGCAGATGCCCTCCTGTCCGTCCCTTCCGGCGCGTCCGGTCTCCTGATAATAGCTTTCCACAGACTTGGGAATGTCATAGTGAATCACAAAACGGATGTCCGGCTTGTCGATTCCCATACCGAAAGCAATGGTGGCGACAATCACATCCACATCCTCCATCAGGAACTTGTCCTGATTCTCAGCGCGCACCTTCGCATCCAGTCCTGCGTGGTAAGGCAGGGCCTTGATACCGTTGATCTGAAGGAACTGGGCCATCTCCTCGACCTTGCGGCGGGACAGGCAATATACGATGCCGGACTTGCCTGGGTTCTGGCGTATGAATCTGACTATATCCTTGTCCGCGTCCAGTTTGTCCTTGACTTCGTAATAAAGGTTGGGACGGTTGAAAGAGGACTTGAAAACCAGCGCTTCCGGTATGCCTAGAGTTTTGAGAATATCGCTCTGAACCTTGGGTGTTGCGGTTGCCGTGAGAGCGATAATCGGTGCGTTTCCTATGGCGTCCACGATAGGGCGGATACGGCGGTATTCCGGACGGAAGTCGTGTCCCCATTCGGAAATGCAATGCGCCTCGTCCACAGCATAAAATGAAACCTTGATAGTTTTCAGAAAAGCAAGATTCTCCCCCTTGGCAAGGGACTCCGGTGCGACATAAAGTATCTTGGTCTTGCCGCTTCGAAGGTCCGCCTTCACCTCGTCCATCTGCTGTTTGTTAAGGGACGAGTTGAAGAAATGGGCCACGCTTTCGTTGCCGGCTACAAATCCGCGGATAGCGTCCACCTGATTTTTCATCAGGGCGATGAGGGGGGACACCACAATTGCGGTGCCCTCCATCATCAGCGCCGGAAGCTGGTAGCACAGGGACTTTCCTCCTCCGGTAGGCATAAGGACAAAGCAATCCTTGCCTTCGAGCAGGCTGCGGATGACCTGTTCCTGCTCTCCTTTGAAGGAGTCGAAACCGAAGAAATCCTTCAGTGTCCTGTGTATGGATTCACTTGTTGCTGTCATAGGTTAAAAAATTGAATAGTCTAGAATGTATGTATGGCCAGGCCTGAGCGGAGCTTCGGCTCGAACCAGGTGGTCTTCGGAGGCATAATGTTGCCAGTGTCAGCAATGTCGGTAATCTGTTTCATAGATACCGGATAGAGTGCGAAAGCAATCTTCATCTCTCCGCTGTCCACCCTGCGCTTCAACTCACCGAGACCGCGAATTCCACCCACGAAATCAATGCGGGAGTCGGTACGGAGGTCCTTGATACCGAAGATGGCGTCAAGCACATGATTGGAGAGTATGGTGACATCCAGCACCCCGATAGGGTCGGTATCGTCGTAGGTTCCCGGACGGGCCCTGAGCTTATACCATTTGCCTTCGAGGTACATAGAGAAGGTGTGGAGCTCATCAGGAGCCCATATTTCCTCTCCCATACACATCACATCGAACTTGTCTCCGAGCATCCCGATAACCTGGGTAGGCTGCAGGCCGTTCAGGTCGCGAAGCACCCTGTTGTAGTCCAGCACCTTGAGCTGGTCCTCAGGGAAGCATACGGCCATAAAGTAGTTATATTCCTCGCTTCCGTTATGGTTCGGATTCTTCTTCGCCCTTTCAGCGCCTACGCGTGCGGCTGCGGCACTGCGGTGGTGGCCGTCGGCAATGTAGAAGGCGTCAACCTTTTCGGTAAACAGTTCGCTGATTCGCGCAATCAGCGCATCATCAGCGATAACCCAAAGCTCGTGGCCGAAGCCGTTCTCATCAGTGAACTTGTACTCGGAAGGTCCCTGGACGGTCTGAGCTATGATGTCTTCAAGCTCCTGCTGGTGCTTGAAAGCGAAGAATACGGGCTCGATATTGGCACTCTGAATCTCCACGTGGACCATACGGTCGTCCTCCTTGTCCTTGCGGGTAAGCTCGTGTTTCTTGATGCGGCCTTCCACATAGTCCTGCGCGTGGGCGCAAAGCACATAGCCGTACTGGGTGCGGCTGCCCATAGTCTGCGCATAAATATAGTAGCAAGGCTTCTCGTCCCTTACAAGCCAGCCCCTCTGCTGCCATAGGCGGAAATTCTCCACTGCCTTGTCATAGACCTGGGGGGCGTGCTCATCCGGCATAGGGTCGAAGTCGATTTCCGGTTTGGTGATGTGAAGCAGGGATTTTTCGCCTGCCATAGCCCTTGCCTCTTCTGAATTGAGCACATCGTATGGCGGAGCGGCTACCTCGGTAACCAGGTTCTTAGGCGGGCGCAGCGCCTCAAAAGGTTTAACTCTCATAGGACTATTATTTATTGACCTGGAACTTCCTTTCTCCTGTTGCGAAGAAAGCTGCTATCTGGCGTGCAGCCGCAAGGCCGGCGTTCACATTGGCCTCGGCGGTCTGGGCGCCCATCTTCTTAGGGGTAGCGAATACCCTGAGTCCGAACTTCTCCTGGAGGGCTGCGTAATTGTCCGGCATCACGTCAGTGACATATTTGAGGTCAGGACGGTCCTCCAGCGCCTTCTCAAGCCCGGCTTCATCGATAACCTCCTTGCGGGCGGTATTGACAAGCACAGCGCCCTTAGGCATAGAGGTAATGAGCTCATAGCCTATCGAGCCTATAGTCTGAGGGGTGGCAGGAATATGCACGGATACGAAATCGCAGCCTGCATAGAGCTCCTTCAGGTCTGTAACAGGCTCAGCGCCTCCGGCGGCAATCTGCTCAGCAGTGAGGAAAGGGTCTATGGCCTTCACATTCATACCGAGAGCCTTTGCTTTGGCTCCTACCAGCCTTCCCACATTGCCGAAGGCCTGGATGCCGATGGTGCGGCCCTCGATTTCGGTGCCGGTTGCAGGGGTGAACTGGTTGCGGCACATAAATATCATCATAGCGATTGCGAGTTCGGCTACAGCATTGGAGTTCTGGCCCGGGGTATTCATAACGACCACTCCGGCCTCAGTTGCGGCTTCGAGGTCAACATTGTCATATCCCGCGCCTGCGCGGACTACAATCTTGAGCTTCGGGGCAGCGGCAATCACTTCTGCCGTAACCTTGTCCGAGCGGATGATAAGCGCCTCAGCGTCAGCTACGGCTGCCACCAGCTCGCTTTGCTCTGCATATTTCTCGAAGAGGACAAGCTCGTGGCCGGCGGCCTCAAGGATTTCCCTTATCCCGTTTACCGCCTTGGCGGCAAAGGGTTTCTGTGTTGCAAGAAGTACCTTCATAATGCTATTTGTGTGCCTGTTCGAACTCCTGCATGCAGGCTACCAGAGCCTCTACATCCTCGAGTGTGCAGGCGTTGTAGATGGAAGCGCGGAATCCGCCCACGCTGCGGTGGCCCTTGATGCCGATAATGCTGCGGCTCTTAGCGAGAGCGGCGAATTCGTCCTGGAGATGCTCGAATCCCGGAGCCATTACGAAACATACATTCATAAGTGAACGGTCCTCCTTGTCTGCAGTGCCGACGAACATAGGGTTGCGGTCGATTTCTGCGTAAAGGGTATCAGCCTTCTTGCGGTTGAGCTCATATATGGCCTCGACACCGCCCATTGACTTCACCCACTTGAGGGTTTCGTTCATTACGAAGATGGAGAATACCGGAGGGGTGTTGAACATTGAGCCCTTGTCTATATGCACGCGAAGGTCGAGCATAGTCGGGATATAGCGGCTGACCTTGCCGAGGGCGTCCTTGCGGATGATGGCGAAGGTGACACCGGCAGGGCCGACATTCTTCTGGGCGCCTCCGTATATCATAGTATATTTGCTGACATCCACCGGACGGCTCATAATGTCGGAAGACATATCCGCGATGAGCGGAACAGGACTGTCGATATCCTCGTGGATTTCGGTGCCGTAAATCGTGTTGTTGGTGGTGATGTGGAAGTAGTCGGCATCGGCAGGGATGGTATATTCCTTAGGGATGTAGCAGTAGTTCCTGTCCTTGGAGCTTGCCACAGCCACGGCCTCTCCCAGCCCCTTAGCTTCTTTGAGGGCCTTGCTTGCCCATACGCCGGTATCCAGATATGCAGCCTTCTTCTCAAGGAAGTTCATTGCCACATAGAGGAACTCCATAGATGCGCCGCCTGCGAGAAATACGACCTCATAGTCCTCCGGAATGTGGAGCAGTTCCTTCCAGAGAGCCCTGGTCTCGTCCATTACGGCTTCCCATTCCTTGGTCCTGTGGGAAATGCAGAGAAGTGATACGCCTGTGCCGGCGAAATTGTCGATAGCGGCCTTTGCATTGTCAAGCACTACCTGAGGCAGAAGGCAAGGGCCAGCGTTGAAAACGTGAACTTTGTTCATACTGATTATGGTTAGAAAGTTATTCTTCTTTTTGGTAAATAAAGTTAGGAATATTCTTTGTCTTTTCAAAAAAATCCTGCTCCAGAGTTCTGCGGACCCGCACTTCCATAGTGCAGTCCATTCCGAAGTCCTGGGCGCGCTGCGGGAGGGCAAGGTCTTTGACGGCTTTCATCACATCCGGCATCGCTTCGTAGGAAAACCGGAGGGTGAACCAGCTGCCTGCGATTTTTTCGCATTTCTGAGCCTTAGCGAGGGCATCCGCAGTGGCGGATTTGTAGGCGCGGATGAGCCCGGGGATGCCTAGCTTTATGCCCCCGAAGTAGCGGACAACTATTACTGCTATGTCGCTCAGTCCCGCGCTGTCGATTTGCCCGAGTATGGGTCTGCCGGCAGAGCCTGCTGGTTCGCCGTCATCACTCGCGCGCCAAAGCTCGCCACCGCATCCTATGCGGTAGGCCACGCAATGATGGCGCGCGTCGTGGTACTCTTTTCTCGCCGCTTCAAGCAGGGCTTTGACCTCGGCTTCGCTCTCCACAGGATAGGCGAGAGCTATGAATCGGCTCCCCTGGTCCTTGAAAAGTCCCTCTGAGGGGGCTGAGATGCTATTATATACATCAGAATTTGAAATCATATTGTTCAAATTTAACAATTCTTTTTTATCTTCGCGCCATGATTTATCAATTCCGCGTAACGCTTCCCGGCATAAAGGGGTTCTACAGAATTTATAAGGTCAATTCTGCCAATACTTTCTACAGTTTCCACAAGCAGCTGCAGGCCGATCTCGAGTTCCCTACCGACCAGCCGATTCTCTTCAAGGCCCTCGGCCCGGATGAGAATGTAGTTGCAAGATATGCTCTTGTCGATCTCGGCGCAGGCACAGTGGATGATGTTACTATTGCCAAGGCCATCAAGGACGGAGCTACACATTTCGTCTATTTCTACGATACCAAGGCCAAGAAAAACGTAATCATTGAACTCGAAGAAGAACTTGCGGGCAATGATATTACGGTTCCTACTTTGTTGGATGACTCCAAGGGTCCTAACCCTGCCGCCTTCGAAAACGGTTATGTAGCCTTCGAGGACCTTCCTCAGGAGAAGAAGCGTCTTCCTGGTGAAAAGAATCCTCTCGCAATGCTTCTCGGCGAAGATGATGACGACGAGGATTACGATGACGAGGACGAAGACGATGAGGATGACAAGGATGAGGAGGATGACGACGAGGACGGCAAGGAAATCTACGACGAGAACGAATAGATAACCCTGATTTTTGCGCTTTCGGTTCCCGGAAGTACAAAGCGGGTAAAAAAATGCCCGGCGGGACCGCCGGGCATGTCATAAAATCAAGAATTCACTTACTCCTTCTTGCCGACCTTCTCGAGGCTGACATTGAATATAAGTGTAGCACCAGGTTCAATGCCGCGGTTGCCGTTGTCACCGTAACCGAGCTTGGCAGGAATGAAGAGTTCGATCTCACCACCTTCGCCGATAAGCTGAAGACCCTCGGTCCAGCCGCGTACAACACGGTTGAGATAGAGTCTTGCTGCCTCTCCTTCCTCAGGAGTCTGATCGAAGACAGTACCGTCGAGAAGCTGGCCCTTGTACCTTACCCAGATGGTATCGGCACCTGCAGGCTTCACATCGTTACCCTCATTGATAATCCTGTACTGAAGACCGCTGGCAGAAACCTTGACACCCTCCTTCTTTGCGTTGGCTGCAAGGAACTTCTCCTCCTTGTCCCTGTTGGTGTAGAGAGTGTAGTTGCGGCGGTTCTCGAGGAAGCCGTTGAAGAGTTCGTTCATCCTGTTAGGATCTACGCGGAACTGCTCCTCGAAACCAGGCTGTCCAGGATTGCCCTTGGCATTGAGGAAATCCTCCATACCCTTGCGAATCTGGGCATAGTTGAGATCACCGAAATTGTAATTCTTGATGAAGCTTCCGAAGTTGATACCTACCAGATAGCTGACATCGTTGAGTTCAGAACGTGAAGGCAGGAAATCCTTGGCTGTCTTCTCCTTTAGAGCAACCTCAGCGGCAGCCTCTGTTGCCGCAGCATCGGTTTCTCCTTCTGCGGCCTGCTCAGCCTTAGGCTGGCAAGCCACTACTGCAATGCCCATTGTAAGGGCAAGAAAAAATTTGTTGATTTTCATATTACACTACATAATTTTAAAGTTCCCAAGCGAGGGCGGATGCACCGAGTATGGCCGCATCAGACTCCTTGAGCTGCGAGAAGAGCAGGTCAACCTTACCCTTCCAGAGCGGAAGCACATTCTCGTTCATCGCCTTGTAGGTCGGTTCATAGATAAACTCCTTCGAACGGGCAAGTCCGCCGAAGAGAACAATTGCCTCAGGAGCGGAGAATTCGATGAAGTCCGCAAGCGAGCGTCCGAGCATAGCTCCGGTGAAATTGAACACTCTGAGTGCAAGAGCGTCGCCTTCCTTTGCCGCCTCATAGACATCCTTGGATGTAATCTTTTCAAGCTCGCGCAGCAGGCTTGGCTCATCTGTCATATCCAGCCACTCGCGTGCAGTACGGGCAACTCCGATTGCGGAGCAATATGCCTCGAGGCAGCCTGTCTTGCCGCAATTGCACTGGCGGCCGTTGTTGCGCACCGCGCAGGTGTGGCCGAGTTCGCCGGCAAAGCCGTCGTGACCATAGACAACCTGACCGTTGATTACGATTCCGCTGCCGACTCCGGTGCCGAGGGTAATCATGATGAAATCCTTCATTCCCTTGGCAGCTCCGTAGGTCATTTCACCCACTGCAGCCGCATTGGCGTCATTGGTAAGGGAAACAGGAATCCCGCCGAGGGCATCAGAAAGCATATTGGCGAAAGGAACCGCCTCATCGGCAGCCCATTCGAGATTCGGTGCAAAGGCAATCTCTCCGGTATAATAGTTTCCGTTAGGAGCACCTACTCCGATGCCTCGGATTTGGCCAACCTTGTCGGCCTTTACTACAAGTTCCTTGATAGCGGCGGCAAGGTCTGCAACAAAATCTGCAGCATCACTGTGTCCGTCGGTACGGATGACACTCTGAACCAGAACGTCACCTCTGGCGTCCACAACACCGATTTTGGAGGTCTGACCTCCAACATCGACTCCGACTACATACTGCTTTTCCATAACTAATCAACCTTTATGTCCTTGTTAACATTTTTGCTGCCGTAAGCTGCATAGAATACGAGATATGCAAGGCAGATGATAATCAGCCAATAGCTCTGAAGCGAGCCGACCTTGTCTGCAAGAAGGTTCTGGAAGAACGGGATGATACCGCCACCGCAAACCAGGGTCATAAAGATACCTGAAGCGGTTGCTGTATATTTGCCGAGTCCCTCTGTTGCAAGATTGAAGATGGAGCCCCACATTACTGAGGTGCAAAGTCCGCAAGCGGAAACGAGCACGAGAGCGAGAGGTGCGCCGAATACAACGACATCAGCAGGAACGAAGATAATGCCGAGAACCAGGAGAGCAGCAACGGCTGCTGTCACGGTGAGCATAGACTTGCTGCTGACCTTGGCACCGATGGCACCTCCGACCAGACGGCCGACCAGCATACAGAACCAATATGCTCCGACAAATGAACCTGCGACAGCAGGGCTGAGCACTTCGGAGAAATGGATATTGGCTGTGTTCGGAACTCCCACCTCAATACCTACATAGAAGAAGATGGCAACTGCACCAAGCAGGAAGTGGCGGAATGAGAGCGGTCCGTGAGGATCCTTCTCTGCCTTGCCGGCCAAACGTGCAGCCTTCTCCTCCGGAGTCTCAAGATGAGGCTCAGGGATATTGGTAAACAGGATAACAAGGAATGCAAGAGCAAAAATCACCATTGCAATAATCATCACAGGAGCAGCCTTGGCAACGGATGCGTCAGCAATGCTTCCTCCGACTAGCCAACCCACGAAAATAGGTGCTATGGTTCCTCCGATGGAGTTGCAGGAGCCGCCGAGCTGGATAAGCTGGTTACCCTTGTTTCCGCCGCCTCCGAGAAGGTTGAGCATAGGATTGACAACGATGTTGAGCATACACATTGAGAAACCGGCCACGAAGGCTCCGGCAACATAGACTGCAAATGACTCAACATAACCGGAAAGGAACTGGATACCTACACCCACGAAGCCTACGATAACGGCTGCCAGAGCGGTGAATTTGTATCCTTTCCTCTTGAGGATGATACCTGCAGGAATACCCATACAAGCATAAGCAATGAAGTTTGCAAGGGTACCCAGTTGTGAAAGAGCCTTTGACGCACCGAACTGATTGGTGACAATCACTCCCATTGAGCCTGCAAGGTTGGTGACGAACGCAATCATAAAGAAGAGCGCGAACATCACGATTATTGCAGGAAGATTTTTGTTCTTTGCCATAATTGATTATTGTTTTAGAATTCTGATTTTTTCCGATTAATCAAGAGCCTTGAGGTTCTGCGGATTCACGAGCTGCTTTCCTTCAGGAGTGTAAGCGTACTCGATTCTCTTCTCAAAGTACTTCTCAACCTTGCCGCGAACGACCTTTGCGGTGGAGTTTACAAGTCCGTTGGCCTCGCTCCAAGGCTCTTCGCAGACAACAACGGCAGCAGGAAGCCATTTCTCAGGGAACTGGCCGGCGTGAGCGCCACCCTTGCGGTAGCTGTCGATATCCTTCTGGATGAGAGCGAGCTGAGCTTCCTTGTTGTCCGGAGCCGCAGCACGAAGGGCATCCTTGTTAGGAACAACGAGCACGATGGTGTAAGGGCTCTGGTTGTTGTGCAGGATCACGTTGTCGATATACTTTGAAACCACTGCGAGGTTGTCCTCATATCCTTCCGGAGAATACTTCTCACCGTCGGAAGAGATGAGCAGGGACTTGAAGCGTCCGGTTACATAGAGATAATCAGGGTCCTCCTTGCAGATGTAACCGCGGTCTCCGGTGTGGAGCCAGCCGTCAACAATGGTCTGTGCGGTTGCCTCAGGGTTCTTCCAGTAACCTGCCATCACGTTCTCACCCTTGACTACGATTTCTCCGGTCTCGCCGTTAGGGAGCACCTTGCCTTCTTCATCGCAGATGATGCACTCCATAGGCCTTACGATACGGCCGGATGAGCCGAAGCGGGCGTGTCCAGGGGCGTTGGAGCAAATGATAGGAGTTGCCTCGGAAAGGCCATAGCCCTGGAAGGTAGGCATTCCGATTGCGCAGAAGTAGCGCTGAAGATCAATGTCAAGCAGAGCGCCGCCGCCGACGCAGAAGCGCATCTTGCCACCGAAGGTCTCACGCACCTTGCTGAAAATGAGCTTGTCGAACAGAGCCATAAGAGGCTTTCTCCAAAGCTGGAAGAAACCTCCGCGGTTGTAGTACTCCTTGTTGTATGCGATTGCATTCTTGAGGGCGAAGTTGTAGAGTTTCTCGGTGGTCTTGCCCTTCTTCTTGATTCCGCTTTCGATGGCCTTCTTGAAGGTGCGGCTGATTGCAGGAACGGTGAGCATCACGTTAGGATGGATCTCCTGCATTGTAGGGATGATGTTGCGAAGCTGCGCAGTCGGGGTCTTGCCAGGCACCGTGGCGATGCTTCCGCCGTAGGACATCATGGTGTAGAAGCCGGCAACGTGAGCGAAGCAGTGGTCCATAGGGAGGATGATGAGCATGATCTCACCACGTCCGATGTTGATTACGGAAGAGCCCTGCTCCACATTGGCGGTGTAGTTGCGGTGGGTCAGCAGGATTCCCTTAGGGTCAGCTGTGGTACCGGAGGTGTAGCTGATGTTGGCGTAGTCGTCCGGACCTACGGAGGCCATTCTCTCCTCTACTGCGCCCGGGTGCTCTTCCATGTACTTGAGGCCCATCTCGCGCAGGGTCTTGAGGCTCATCTCGCCCTCCTGCAGTTCGATATCGTCCATCACGATGACCTTCTCGATTGCAGGGCACTTGCCGATAACCCTGCGCACCTTCTCGATTTCCATCTCTGAAGCCACGACGAAGCGCGAATCCGAGTGGTTGATACGGAAAGAAAGGTCATAATCGGATTCCAGCTTATATGAAAGCGGGACGTTGACTGCGCCCGCGAAGAGAATTCCAAGTTCCGTAATGACCCAAGCGGGACGTGCTTCTGCGATAAGGGAAACCTTGTCTCCCTTGCCGAGACCAAGTGCCATAAAACCGGCTGCGAGGATTTTTCCCTCGTCTCTTGTCTTGATGAATGATGTTTCGGTCCAAACTCCGTCCACCTTCTCACGAAGGAAGGTGTCGTTCTGATACTTGTCAGCGTACCTGTTGACGAAATCAATAATTGTAATTCTTTCTGACATTGTTATTTGAAATTTGGGGTTTTAGTTACTTCTGTGCGAAAAGACCGAACAGCTGTGCGTCAATCATATCGGTCAATTTGGAAAAGTCCTCCGGATTGTTGCCGAACTTGATGTGGTCGGCATCAACGATGAGCAGGTTCCCGTCGTAGGACTCGATCCATTTCTCATATTTTTCGTTAAGTCCGGTGAGATAGTCTATGCGTATTCCCTTCTCGTACTCGCGGCCGCGCTTCTGAATCTGGGCTACGAGATTAGGGATGGAGGAGCGCAGATAAATCAGCAGGTCAGGATTGCCTACCAGGGACATCATCAAATTGAAGAGGTCGGAATAATTCTGGAAATCTCTTGAGGACATAAGGCCCATATCGTGGAGATTGGGAGCGAAAATCCGCGCATCTTCATAAATGGTACGGTCCTGGATAATGACATCGTCGGTCTTGGAAATATCGACTACATCCTTGAATCTCTTGTTGAGGAAGTAAATCTGGAGGTTGAACGACCACCTCTCCATATCCTCATAGAAATCAGAGAGATAGGGATTGAATTCGACTGATTCGAACTTCGGAATCCATCCATAGTGCGCGGCCAGCATTTTGGTGAGCGTGGTCTTGCCGCTGCCTATGTTTCCTGCAATGGCTATGTGCATAACTCTAAAATTATATCCTGCAAATTTAAATAATTATTCGAATAATCCGAAAAGCATAGCATCTATCCTGTCCGTAATGGATGCGAAGTCCTCGGGGCGATTCTCAAAATCCATACCATCGCCGTCGATTATCAGCAGTTTCCCCTTGTACGAATCTATCCATTTCTCGTAAAGGCTGTTCAGACCTGCGAGATAGTCAAGACTGATGCCCTGCTCGTATTCCCGGCCCCTTTTCTGGATTTGGGACACCAGATGCGGAACTGAGGACTTGATGTAAATCAGAAGGTCAGGTTCCTTTACCAGCGACATCATCAGCTCGAAAAGGTCCATATAGGTGCGGAAATCCCTATCGGAGAGATTGCCCATCCGGTAATTGTTTTCGACAAAGATGTGTACGCCCTCCAGGATGGTCCTGTCCTGTATGATAACCTCGTCGCTCCGGCGGATGTCAAGGATATCCTTGAAGCGCTGAGCGAGGAAATAGACCTCCAGATTGAAGGACCAGCGGGGTATGTCGGAGTAATAATCTTCGAGATAAGGGTTGTATGTGACTGACTCATAGCGGGGAGTCCAGCCATAATACTCTGAGAGCATTCTGGTAAGAGTGGTCTTGCCACAGCCGATGTTGCCTGCGATACCTATGTGCATAGCCGCAAATTTACAAGAAAGTTCGGTATAAAAAAAGAGCAGCGCATCACTGCGCCGCTCTCCACTGTGTTTTGATTCCTATTATTATTAATTTTGCAGCGTTATGCTGAAAATAAAAAGATTTGTCTTCAATCCCTTCCAGGAGAACACCTTTGTGGTGGATGCCGGAGACGGGAAATGCCTTATAGTTGACCCGGGCGCATACGACCCGCAGGAAAAGAAAATGCTCCTGAGCGAACTGCGCGGGAAAAAGCCTGTAGCGGTACTGCTGACCCACGGACATCCGGACCATATCGCGGCGGCGGGCCTGCTGCAGAGGGAGTTCGGGGTGAAAGTTTTCATGCACCCGGACGATGCGGATGTGCCGTCGCACATAGCAGGCCCGCTCGCCGCGCATCTCGATTTGGAGTTTGAAACCACGGCGCTCAGCGACGGTCAGGTACTGCAGCTATTGGGACTGGAATGCAAGGTGATTCACACCCCGGGGCATTCTCCCGGCGGAGTGTGCTATTGGTTCGAAAGCGAGAATGTGCTTTTCACAGGAGACACCCTGTTTCGCGGCACTATAGGCCGGACGGACCTTTACAAAGGGGAATATGACGACCTGATTCGATCTGTGATGGACAAGATCATGGGACTGCCCGGCTGTACGGATGTGCTTCCAGGTCACGCCGGAGCAACGACAATTGCCGAAGAGCGCACGGAGAATCCTTTTCTGCAGCCCTTCAACGAGCCGGAAGAAAACCTCGAATAGAGTGATTGAAACAATAAAATTGTATCTTTGCCCATAACAGAAAACGCTGAAGATATGTTGTACCCTATAGGCATACAGAATTTTGAGGATTTGCGAAGAAATGAATTTGTTTATGTGGATAAGACTCGCCACATATATCGATTGACATCTACAGGCAAATACTACTTCCTCAGCCGACCAAGAAGATTCGGCAAGAGCCTTCTCGTATCCACTATGGAGGCCTATTTCAAGGGTAAGAAAGAACTCTTCAACGGTTTGGCTATGGAGGAACTGGAGAAAGACTGGGTCGAGTATCCGGTATTGCATCTGGACCTGAACGGGAGCAAATATATGAATGCCGGGGACCTGGATGATGTCTTGAACATGAACCTTTGTCGCTGGGAGGCAGAGTATGGAGTCTCTACCATCTATCGTACGCCATCAGTCAGATTTCAGACTGTCATTGATACGGCCTATGAGAAGACCGGCAGACAGGTTGTCATCCTCATAGATGAATATGATAAACCCATTGTTGACAATCTTGGGAATCCGGAAGTTGCGGATGACTTCAAAAAAACTCTTCAGGGATTCTACAGCGTACTGAAGGCCAAAGACGGTCAGATACGTTTCGGTTTCCTTACAGGTGTGTCCAAGATTGGCAAGTTGAGCGTTTTCAGCGGATTGAACAATTTGAGGGACATTTCGATGCTGCCGGAATATTCTGACATTTGTGGGATATCGGAGGAAGACATTCACAGATTCTTTGGCGAGAGTGTTGCCGAACTGGCTGATGCAAATCAGTTAAGTGTTGATGAGTGCTTCAAGAGACTGAAGGACAGGTACGACGGATATCATTTCTCGGAAGATTCTGTTGGGATGTATAACCCATTCAGTTTATTGAACACCTTCAGTTCAAACAAATTCAAAGACTATTGGTTTGAAACCGGTACCCCTACGATGCTGGTGAATGTAATGAAGCAGACAGCATTCGACATTACCACACTGTCGGACAATGTAGAGGTAGCGTCCGACGATTTGAGCGGTATGCAGGATATTGTCAACAGGCCAATACCTTTGTTTTTTCAGACTGGATATCTTACCATCAAGGATTATGACCAGGAATTCAACATATACACGCTTGGCTTCCCTAACGATGAGGTCAAGAACGGATTCTTGAAGTTCATATTCTCTTATTATGTTCCTGTCAATCCTGCTGAAGGGAATACGACAACTGCAAAATTAGCAAAAGCTCTCAGAACAGGCACACCGGATGTGTTTATGCGTACATTGGAAGCCTTGTTTGCCAATACCACCTACCAGATTCAAGGAGATGCGGAAAAGGATTTCCAGTATGCGGTGTATATCATAATGGAACTTCTTGGCGAATATGTACAGGCAGAACGGGCAACAAGCAATGGAAGGATTGACCTTCTACTCCAAACCAAAGACTACATCTATATCATTGAGGTGAAAATCGACAACACCGCAGATGTTGCATTGCAACAGATCGAGGAAAAAGGCTATGCAAAACCGTTTGTGGATGACCCTAGAAAGATTTTCAAAATCGGCGTAAGTTTCTCTACCGAGAACAGACGTATCGAGGATTGGAAAATTGCTGAATAAAATACTTATGAAAAAAGAGGGTGGCGATCACCTTGTTTCACTGCTTGAGTGCCTTGTACTACCTGCCGGAGTGCTTTGTGCTACTTTCGGAACCCTTGTGCCATTGGTCTCCGCCAGCCTGGCCCTCAAGGGCCTTTTGGCTACGAAATCACAGAAATCCTGATACAGTTCCACATCGGCAGGATCCTTTGAATATTTCAAAGTATGGACACCCTTATGCGATATATAATAAGCTATCGGGAGTTTCTCCCATGAACCGTATTTCTTATAGGCGGCCATGTATTCCCTGAGCCTTCCGGCACGGCTGTCCGGAGAATCGGCCGCAGCCCTCTCGTCAAACTCCATCTCCATGGCCATCCCGTAATTCAGAGCCCTGTTGCATGCACTTACAAGACGCTCATCCGTGAGCCAGTCATTGAAGAAATAATTGGGCTGGTACCATGCCATGTCAAACCCTTTCTCCTTCCAGAGATTCCATCCGGGTGCATTATAATAAGGTATCCATGTAAAAGGGTAGCCTTTCGAATGTATGTATCCGGAAAGCTCCGGCATCAGGTCACCCAGCCCGGTGGTCTCTTCCGTCACGAAATAGAATCCGCTCAATTCAATGTACCTGTACCTGTGCTGATGATACCTTTCCAGCACCTCGTCTATAAACCACTTGCAGGCGGCCAGCCTGTCCTCCGGCCGGGAAAAATCCGCCACCTCCCCGTCCAGAAGACCCCAGTAGCGCGTGCCGCCGGTATTGGCCACGGGATTCTTGTAAGGGATAGGATTCGGTATGGAAATGATTATCTCACGTTTGTATCCTGGATCCCCGAGCCTTTCCGCAGCCTCCGCAACGCACCGGTCGATCGCATCAAGGCATTGCCCGTCCTCAAACCAGTAATTTATCAGGTCAAGCCAGTCAGACTGGAGTGCAGACTGCAGATAACTGCCGTCATACGCCCTGTGTCCAGGATCGAATGCCACCCCGGCACCATGGTCCATAATCTGCAGGAAAAGGAAACCATCGAACAGCCAATGCTCCTTCCCGTCCCTGTCAGTATATGTCACCAGGTCCTTCATCCAGTCAATGTCATAGAACTTCGACTGGCTTCCACCCGCATAGCACAGGACATAGTCCCCGGCAGAAAGATGCTTTTTGAGTTTTTTCTGACGGGCAGTTTTCGCAGGCTTCAGCGCATGCTGCCGTATAAGTTCAGGTATATTTTTCTCAGACAGCACTCTACGTGCGATATCCGGATAATCGGTAGTAAGCTGGTCTATCCCCAAATCGAGGACCTTCCCCATATTCTCCGCATCATTTACTGTCCACACATTCACGCTGAAACCATGCTTTCGTGCCATTTGCATATAGTCAGGGGTCTGCAGCAGGTGATTATAATATGCATCGATTCCATTGACCATGTTGTCAAGCAGGTCATCAACCGTCCTGTCACTTCCGAGATACTGGACAACAAAACCGGGTGCGGCCTTTGCAAGAAGACTGCACTGCCTGATATAGAAAGAAATGAACATAACCTTGGAAGGGTCAAACATGCCGTATTCTTTCAGTTTCTCGACTGATGCGGCAACGGCCCTGTCCTGAAGCTCATCCGTAATATGACCTTTGAGTTCAAAGACCAGCATCGGGAAAGTCTTCTGTGCAGACGCATATTCGAGGAATTCGTCAAGAGTAGGGATCGTCTCCCCGTTCTCAAGCCTGTAATCTGAAAGTTCGGCATACTGCGTATGGTCAATCCTTTTGCCGTTGATGACCTCATCATGAAAGACCAGAAGCTGTCCGTCAGCGGTCATGCTGACATCGAACTCCGTCCCCCAGAATCCGGCCTTTGCCGCTGCCTTGAACGCAGCAAAAGAATTGCGGGCATATCCGCCTTCCTCACAGTTCCAATAACCCCTATGGGCTACAATGCCCACAGCGCCGTCCCCATGCCCAGGGACATTTCCTGATGCCGCAGCGGATGTCACGGCTGTCATCATCATGACCAGAATATAAAGCAGACTCTTTATCATATGCTAAAAAATTTTTAATGTGCGGTTTCCCCGGTTCCGTCCGGAAGGATATCGCATACCCAAGATACAGTCATTCATTGAAATATTTTCTGTATTTCCTGTACATATCCATACATGCTCCGATTTCATCTCCAATACTTTCAACGGGAAAGATCTCGTCCCCTGCCGCCCACCTTTCTTCAAAGGCGAGGCATTCATTCATAAAGCGCCTGTAATCGAACGGCCTTCCCTCCGCAAGAGAAGCCTGCTGCTGTGAGTAGAACATCTCATATCTCCGACAGTAGAAATCATCCACCAACCCCGACCAGTTTTTGCAGGCATAGTCGTTGAGAGGACTTCCAGGCTTGCCCCATAATGTTATCTGTGTCTTGGCATTCCATTCATATAGGGACTTTTCCTCCGGGGTGGTCCCCAATGCTTTCGCAGCCTCCACCCACGGGCCGAGGAGGAACTCCTTCCTGGTCGCAAGCAGATCGTCTATTTCATGCATAAGCGACAGCACCTCCGATGACCTCTGAATGAACATCCTGGAATCCGAAGAATAAAATGCTTCCTGGGATTCATAATGCAGCCGGTCAAGAAGCTCCACGAGAACCTGGCGGGTGACATCCACCAGGTCATACCGGAAACCGTCGCTTCCGGAAAGCGCACCGGCACAGTTCATCATACCGTCCCACGCTGTCACAAGCGAGTCCAGAGGGAAGAAATTCCCCGGTTTTTGCAGGCTGTCCGGACCAGATGCGAAGACAGGCCTCTTCGTCATTACCGACTGCCTGCCGCCATCGGCGTCCGTATGGTTTGAATACACCGAGTTCACCAGGGTTTTCCATGACCTGGTGATGCCGGACTTCACATCCGGAGCGGCATCTTTCAGTCCATAACGGCATAAAAGATAGTCCCCGAGAAAAGCATCTACATCCACCGGAGTATCCTGCCAGACATTCTCAAGCATCAGGGCAAAGATAAACGGATTCTGGTTTATGCCCTCCATGGTAAGGCCTATGCCCGACATATTGCCGGCATCAGCGCGATGAAGCAGGGAGGATGGCTCGGAAGCCACTATATCAGACGTGCCGCAAAGGCACTGTCTCTGTCCGAAATTCTGAAGCATGCACCATATCCAGGGCTTGCCGTAGAATGACCTTGCCTTTTTCCACACCGGCTTCATATCCGCAAAAAGATCCAGGAGCAGCATCCTGTCATCCGGCACAGGGCCCAGCAGGGCCTTGATCTGCCTGTCACCCCAAAAATCCGCCTGGTGGTAGAACAGCCATGCCTGCATTACCCATACGGCATCCGGATCAGCACCCGCCATACCTTCATAGACTACATTCGACATAGAGGCAAGGTACTCCGGATCTGATGTCGGGGGAAGGTTCTCATTGAAGGTATCGGCTGTATAATAGTGGTTTGTGCCATAAGTCCCGATCTCCTCTTCGACAAACATCTTCGCTATGACGGTAAACATGCTGTCCGAGGGAGACAGGATGGAAACAGCGGGATAATCTATCCACTCTGTCTTGTCTATCTTCGCCTCAGGGAATCTGGTTTCAAAAGACGGAGGAACATGGCCGGTAAAGGCTGGGAGCACAGGTGTCATGCCTAAAGAACGCTCCCTGCCGAGAATGAATTTCTGAAGATCTTCATGGGCATCGATAAAAGACTGAGGAAGAGGTCCGCCCCATCCGTCCAGGTTCCCCATCCAGAACCAGTTGAAAAAAGCCGGACCGCTGAAGAAACCGTCAAGCTCCTCATCCGTAAATCCCAGCTTCCTGTACACCTTCTGCCATACTGTATTCTGTCCGGTAATGGCAAGAGGCATATTGATTCCGTTCATAGCCATGAAATCAATCTCCTGCTGCCATCTGTCATGGTCCCACCAGCTCATGGAATAGTTGAATGTACAATAGTTCAGATAATACCTGAACTTGTACGGGGAGACCCGGTCCACCCGCTCCACGGGAAGAGGCAGCCTTTCAGGAAGTTCGGTACTGCTACCGCACCAGCTGATATGATATCCGCAGTATTGCCTGAGGTACCGGTGCAGCGCACTGGCCACGCTTACACCGGTGTTTCCTTCAAGCACAATCCTGCCGTCGTCCGAAGCGTAAAAGGAAAACCAGTCCTTCCCGTCCTTCTGCCGGGGTGTCACGAGGACCTCAAAATCATTCGCATGCTTTCCTGTAACCCTCTTCAGCAAAGCCTCTGCAGCCTGTTTCTGTTCCGAAGGGGTGTATTCCGATTTCAGGTCAGGTACAGAGTCTCCGGAAGAACAGCAGGCCAAAAACATTGAAAGTACGGAAACCGCCAGGGCAGACCTGATACCTGTAAACTTATACTGCTTCGCCAACTTTTGAAAATCAATCATGATAATTTTATAGATAGAAAAACAGATGGCATCCTGATGTCCGGGATGCCCTGACACACATTTAATCCGATATTGAATGTCCTTCATCTGTATCCCACCATACACGTACCGCCATACCGTCTCCCTGGCCATTGTTAAGGGACGGGTCGGAAGCATGCTGTGCATTGTCCCTGCGTTCGGCATCGCTGTAGCGGATTTTCCTGACGAACTCGTTTTTAGACGGATCAATATCAGGGTCATCGCTCTGAAGCACCGGGGTCAGTTCAGGGAAACCTGTCCTGCGACATTCCGCCCATGCCTCCATACTGTACGGATAGACAGCCAGCCATTTCTGTACGGCAATCTTCTCCAGGTTGACATCAAGACCTCCGCCATCTACCCATGCAACATCTCCGGTATTGATGTATGTCTCGTCATTTTCAGTAGAATACAGTGACGCATCCACTCCGTCACGCTCGGTCTCGAACGAAGCCCTGATGCCTTCAATGTAGTTAGCCTTTGCATCCCCGGCTCCGGCCCATTCCCGCAGGGCGGCCTCTGATTTCAAGAGGCATACTTCAGGATAGCCCATCACCTTGAATCGGCGGGTGCAAGGAAGAGGAAGTGTAGCATCGGCATTAGTGACATTGCCGCTGTTCCAGTCGGGGAAGAACTGCAGCCCGTACGGACGGGAATTGTTGTCCACATGGTACTCTATCCATCCGTCCTCGTCCGCCGCCGAGAATTCAGTGACAGGGACGCCGTTCGGGACACCGGAGAAGGCCTCCCCCTTATACACGAGGTCAGGTTCTGTCCCGAGGACATATTTCTTCATATAATTGGCTGTAACCCCGAACCAGAGTTCCCGCCGCGGATCAGCCACGGAACTTGTGTTCTTCAGGATATTCTCCATGGTCCTGCTCATTCTGAAATCATTAAAAGAGGCTGTCTGGGCAAGAGGATGCCCCCATTTCTTGCCGATAATGCGGAGCGAGACATTGTCGGCATTGCTTTCCATAAGGCCGTCAGCTATGGCGGCTTCCCCCTCTGCCTTCGCCTTGTCCGGATCCACATAGACTATGCGCAGGGCACAGCGCAGGCGGAGGGAATTGGCGAACTTGCGCCATTTGTCTATATCTCCGGCGAAAAAGAGGTCCGTATCCTCATCGCAGACATCCTGTCCGGACAGATTCTGCGCAAGGATTGAGGAAGCTTCGGTAAGCTCCTTGAATATGTCATAGTAAATATCCTTCTGGGAATCGTAAGCCGGCCCGTCCACCCCGAGACCGGCCTCAGAATATGGCAGGTCACCGAAAATATCTGTCATGGCAATCGTGGCATTGGCCGTAACGATGCGGAGCATCTGGACGATATTCGTATATTCCGGATGTTCGTCAAGCTCGCCTTTCAGCGCCTTGACATGCTTGAGGGCCTTGAAGTACGGATACCAGAAATCCATCGCCCATTTATCATGATAGGCATAACGGTCTGTCAGAAAGTTTGAGTTTGTATTGGTAAAATACTGGCAGTACTGCTGGGTGTACAGCTCTTCCGTAGTCTGGTAGCCCTCCGTGGCGGAAATATGCATAGTCCTTTCCTGGATATAAGGGAGCACGTATGCTGGGCTCGTATTCACCGCATGGCTCGGTGAAGTGTTCATCTCCTCGAAATCTCCCGTACACCCGGCAAAGGAGAAGGATGCCAGCAACAATATTGTTATTTTGTATTTCATGATCTGGTATATTTAGAAGTTGACATTCAGGGAAAATCCCATTGTACGTGTAGGAGGCATGGACCCTATCTCGAACGCCTGTGCGAAATCCGACCTGGAAAATGCGCTCTCCGGATTGACCGGTGCATTCTTGAAAAGGAACCAGAGGTCCCTGCCCACCGCGGAAATCTTCACGGACTTGAGAGGTGTGTTCCTCAGCCATTTCTGCGGCAGGGACCAGCCCAGAGAAAGTTCGCGCAGCTTGACATATGAACCGTCATACATGAACGCCTCCGCGACTCCCGAAGCCCCTCCGACACTGGTCCAGTAGGACTCGGCGGTGACACTTTTTTCATTTGGCATCCCGGTAGACTCCACGATACCGTCTATCACCATTCCGTCCCTGCCCTCAAGAGTCCTTGCAGAGTTCCCGTATGCACATGCATACGAATCGGTAAGGGAAATGAAATCGCCTCCGCACCTTATATCGAAAAGCGCGTACAGGGATATCCCTTTCCATCTCAGCGTAGTCCCTACGGAGCCTGTCCAGTCGGGGGTGATGTTCCCTATCACCTTGTCCGTCTCCTTGAGAGGGACGCCGTTATTATCTATCAGCAGCTGGCCGTTTTCATTGTGTTTGAAAGCATTGTTTGCTACAATGTCACCGAATCTTCCGCCTTCCTCTACCACCACCGACGCTATCCTGACAGACCCCAGCGTATAACGCTTGATAGAATCATACAGTTCCACGCATCTGGTACGGTTCAGGCCCCAGTTGATGTTCACATCCCACTCCCAGTCGTTTTTGAGTACAGGAGTCCCTGTGAGCATAGCCTCGAATCCGTAGCTCTTTATCTTGCCGGCGTTCACAAGCCGGGAGGTATAGCCGGATGTAGGGGAAGTGGTAATTGAGAGTATCTGGTTGGTAGTATTCGAATTGTAGTACGTGAAATCCAGCCCCAGCCTGTTGTTGAACATACGGTAGTCGAGCCCCACCTCGAAAGACTGTGTCTCCTCCGGCTTGAGGTCGGACAGAGGATACATGTCCTGGATGGACATCTCCAGCAGGGTGGCGTTCACATCCGATCCCACTGTCCTGTATGTAAAATCGAGCTGATAAGGGCTTGTGTCGTTGCCCACCTTCGCCCATGAAGCACGCAGCTTGAGAAAATCTATCGCCTTGGGGAACTCGAACATTTCGCTTACGATGGCGCTGAGGCTGACAGACGGATAGAAATACGACCAGTTTTTCCGGGGAAGCGTAGAGGACCAGTCATTCCTTCCTGTAATATCGAGATATACCATATCCCTATACCCGAGGCTCACATTCCCGAATACCGACTGTATCTCCTTCTGGGAATAGCTTTCGGAAGCCTGCCTGAGGTCTCCGTTAGACATCCAGTAATAATCGGGGATCTTGAATTTCCCCGCATCTCCGCTCAACCCCTCCGACAGAGAATTGTACACTGATGTACCGAGGTTTGCCTGGATGGAAAAGTCCGTTATCTTTTTATTGAAATTCAGGATGAGGTCCGCATTGTATTCCCTGTGCATGCTCCTGCCGTATTTATACTGGGTCGGCTCGTCTCCATACAGGGAATAATACTTGAAGTCCTGTTTCTTGTCATGATACAGGTCAATCCCGACACGCCCTGTAAGGTTCAGCCACTCGGTAAATGTCACAGTAGACTTTATCTGGCCTATGATTCTGTCACGTACACGCCTGTTTCCGTTTTCCGGCATGACGATACCATATGGATTCTGGAAATCGCGGGAAAGCCCGGACCAGTTCTTAATTACGTCATTGCTGTCGAATCCGGCATTCTCCAGATCCGCAAGGACTATACCGCGCGGCATCTTTATGAACTGGTTCATAAGGCTGTACTCGCCCTGGGTCGGGGCGTTATCGACAGTCTCATGCATATAGTTCACCTTGGCCCCGACAGTAAGCCAATTGTTCTTGAATTCTGTGTTCAGGTCGTAATACTGCCTCTTGATGGAATGGTTAGGCGTATTGCCATTGTTCCTCGAATCCGTGAAGGAAAGCCTGCCGGTAATATACTCGCCTCCGGCAGAGGCTGTCACGGTATTGTTGGACGACATACCTGTACGGTAGAAATCCTTTATATACTCCGGCTGCGGCTCGAGGGCCACCTTGCCGTAGGATGTGTCCCCGTATCTGATATCCTGCCAGTGCCTGACCTTCTGCCCTGACATCCTGGCACCCCAGCTGCCACCGAGGGCGGAACCGTTCCAGATACCGTTGGACCCCTGCCCGTATATGTTCTGGAATTCGTAGATATTGTCATAGATGGTGGAGAAATCCACATTACCGTTGTATTCTATCGAAAGCGGCTGACCGTATTTGCCCTTCTTTGTAGTGATAATGATGGCCCCGCTCTGGGCGCGCGAGCCGTAGAGCGCCGCAGCATTGGCCCCTTTCAGGACAGATATACTCTTGATGTCTTCAGGGTTGATCGATGAAGCCGCACCCGCATAATCCTGGCCTCCCCACTGGTTAGGCTGGCTGGAAGTCCCGTCATTGATAGGCACTCCGTCCACCACCCAGAGAGGCTGGTTCGAGCCGCTCAAGGAATTGAGCCCTCTCAGTACGATACGTGTCGCGCCACCCATACCGGCCCCGGACTGGGAGATCTGAACGCCCGCTATCTTTCCCTGAAGCATATTGGCGACACTGACCGCCTTGTTGTCCTGAAGGCCGTCGGCCTCGATTTCCTGCATTGCATACCCGAGAGACTTAGTCTCCCTCGATATTCCGAGGGCAGTCACTACCACTTCCTTGAGCACCTGGGCGTCAGGAATAAGCTGGATCTCCATAAATCCCTGGTCCCCTGCCTCCACCGATGCGTCTTTGTACCCGATAAAGGAAGCCACCAGGACCGTCCCATGCGGAACCGATATGGAGAATTTCCCGTCCAGGTCAGTAATAGTCCCGACAGACAGGTCATCGGCGACCGCCACACTAGCCCCTGGAAGAGGAATCCTGTTCTCGTCAATCACCACGCCTTCGAACCGGACGGGCTCCTGGACAGCAGCATCAAAACCGGCAGTCTGGATACCGGCAGCTCCTGCCGGACAGCCTGCAGCGGAAAGTATTCCCACGGAAACGGCCACCGCTATTTTCGTGAAAAATTTTTCTTTCAGATTAAAATTCATAGTGCAATTTTATAAATGGAATTAATATATCCAATATTTGTAATACAACTAGCCAGCAAATATAAACATATTATTCACTAAAAAACAATCTATTTTACTTATTATTTTTATTACAAAATTATTATGACAGACATTCATATCCCCTTGGATAGACGGAAAGAAAGCCATCATGGGCACCGGGAAGCTGACCAATGACCAGGCGGTGTCAGTGGCCGAGCACGAAACGAATTGCGGGACCGGCCGGCATCATACCCGGCAGGCCCCGCAAACAACACTACCTACAATTTAAATTATTTCCTGTAAAACCCTATCGACGACCACACCTGACGGCTGGCTTCCGCAGTAACATCATTCATATTCTCCGAACCGACAATCATACGGGTGGACCCGCCGCCGTCATAATTGACCGCATAGGTGCACCCGAGACCTTTCATGATCATCGCAAGCTCTGTGAGCAGCGCCCCGTCACTCTTTTCGCAGCGCCCGTCACAGATAAACAGAATCACCCTGCCGTCTTCAGTATAGCCGACAGCCGTCCTGTCCGGACGCACATCATCACCGAAAATATCATAGGGGATCATCTCGAAATTGTGCATATAGTATTCTTCACCCTGTCCGGTAAGTGTAAAGTCGAACGGGCATTTCCCGTCGTACAGGAGCACAGGGCCAGCGCTGATCGCATATTCCGGCTCCCAGTCCACAGGAGCAGAAGGAAGCTTCGGACTCATCATGGCATAAGGGTCAGAGCCTATAAGGGACGGCAGCGGCCTGTCATAATAGTATATCGCCCCTCCCGATCCGGTCCAGTAGACAGACGGCACACCGTCGGCATCTACACCGAAAATGCCTCTGGTAGCAGGATAGACACTGTTGTATTCCGGGTGTTCCGGCCTCAGGGAGCCCCTGTATGTAGTCACCATGCCCTGCTTAGAACCGCCGACCACCGAAATGCCCAGACTTCCGGAAGCAAGGAAATAAGCAGCATTCACCAAGACGCAGCACTTCGGATCCTCCGCAGCCTGCTCGTCCACAGTCTTGATCCGGTCGTGAAGATTCACCTTCAGCTCCACATCCGAGGAAGTCACATCAGCCACCGCATACCAGGCATTGAAAGGCCTGCCATCAAGTGGTGAATCCGTAAAATACACTGAAACAGAAGAAGGCAGCTCCGGAGTATCGAGCCTTGTCCAGTCAAACTTGATCTCGGACGGCTCTTCACCGAGACGCCCTTCCACTATATCCTCACTGTAATATACCTCCCGGCTGTTCCTGAAATACGCCCGGAAATAATAAGTCTTGCCATAGTCCAGAAGAACATTGGAAATCACCTGGGTCTCCTTCCCGGAATTCCTCGTAAGCTTCGGACCGGCCTGGAAATTGTCTTCAATCACAGGCGTACCATCAGTGTCCCAGCAGATCCCACATTCCGGATAAGAGGTCAGGTTCTCAACGATGACGTCATTGTCTATCTCGTATTCAAGCACTACCGATACCGGTGTAGACATGGCCTCCGGCGCCAATTTTACGAAGGACACGCCGGATATATCGTCCGGCGTATCCTCTCCACCTTTTTCCGGCCCGCACGCAAGCACCAGGAATACTGGCGCAAGCACGAGAGCCGGAAATATTATGTCGCTTCGCATCGACATCTATCCAGGGAAAACTACTCGACCACCACGTAACGCTCTACTGAAAGATCAGCGATGCTCCATCTTGAATACCACCAAGGCTTTACACCGTCCCTGAACATAGCGATACTCCACAGTTTGAAACGATAGTACCTTGCGTCAGGGACTTTATCATAGTCGAACTTTATGGCAGTGGAAAGCAACGGTTTCTGGCTTAGAACCTCATCTTGTGGCATATTCGCAAGCTCCTCACTGCGGTCTGAAGAGCCGATAAGGGTCCAGTTCTTCCATTCACCCACACTGCGGTCTTTCACTTTTACGACAGGGACACCGTTCACCGGATTTCCTTCCCAGAAATCTACGGACTCGGTCTCTATTTCACCTTCACCGTTATAGGCATAAACTTCAATTTTTGCAGCAAAGCCATTTTTCACATAAGGCTCCCAGTACGGATAAAACACCAGAGAGGCAAGACGCATTTCCGAACCGAAGTCAAAAATCGGGGCTCCTGAATATGCAGCCACCTCATATCCCCAAGTTTCCGTCAACTCTGGATCAACCATTTCATCCGGAAGGTCCTGACCTTCTTTGTTCGGCTCACAAATCATCCCCCAATATTGGTAGCTGCTACGATCGATTTTGGTACCATCAGCACTATAATCAATAGCCGTAACACCGTCAAACATATATTTCGGATGAAGATTACCGTTAAGATCAACTATCCTTGATTCTGGATAATAAAGGTCACCATAGGAATTCCCTATGAATTGGGCGACCTCCGACAGGTCAATAGCTTCAGTCGTAGTGACAACAGGTCCATTATCCTTATCCCCACCCTGCTCACCTTTGTTGCAAGAGTAAAGACCCACCAGGGCTACAGCCCCGAATAAAAACATCATTTTTTTCATAACTATATAAGATTAAGAAGTAATTTTTATAGTACCAATAAATTATAGCTATTTTTCACAAACAGCAAGAGGCAAAGATAAAATATTTATTTTATAAAACAAAGTTATTAACAAAAATTTAATAATTTTTTTATATTAAAATTATTTTAATATCAGATATTGTTCAAAAAACTTAAGTATTTCTTCGCAGGT
>SAMEA3663028__coassemble_89_pt1 | contig 44342 bp, 33 predicted proteins | sample SAMEA3663028__metabat2_high_PE_014 | metagenome-assembled genome bin SAMEA3663028 (sample SAMEA3663028) | pig gut metagenome | biome: pig gut; feature: pig-associated habitat; material: faeces | place: France | collected 2012 | reverse complement strand
AAGTGTGGTAACTCTAAGTTACTGAAAATCAAGCACTTATCCAAATTTTTCAAGCGTTATTTTCATCTTTTTTAACACTTTTTTCGGCTTTGTTCTATGCCGTCTGCGAGATGCTGTAAAGCGACCCGAAAACGGGCTATTGTATGCGTAAGTAATTGAAATTTATATAATTGTTAAATTTTTAACGAATCATTGATATAAGTAGAAATATGAAAATACAATCCTTATTATCAAGCATCGCTATTTGTGCAAGCTTGTTTTTCTCTTTTCAATCTTGTTCTAAACAAGAGCAGGTGAATGATAACATCCCTTCTCAAGAAGAGAATGTAAAATCTAAGACTGATTATGACCACAGCGTAGAAGCCTTTGCACTCGCGTTAAACAAGGCACTATCTTCAAACACCCAATTGCGCGGTCTCATTAAAGAAGAAGTAAACCTTAAGTTTGATGGCGACTATGATGTCCTGGTAAATAGTATTGCTTCAAAGCCATTAAGTATCAACACAAAAGGAGAATCTTCTACTGTAACGGTTGGTGACTATATATCATCATTCCTTCCAAATACGAAAGCCGAAGACTCCTCCTCTATTCTTGAAGAGCTCCAGGCACAATATCCTCTTCTTCAAATTGCAATTCCCGTACATGCAGAAGACTGGGATGGCAATACTGTGCCCACAATTGCATATCTTCCTGAAAACTATAATGAAAGAGAGGATGCATATATTCCTGCCATTAATGCTCAGGGAGAGGCCATCCTTTTGGATGCCTTTAACGAACCTGCAGAGCCTGTAATAGTACTATCATTAAATGAAAGAGTGACTGTAGAACCATCACGCCCAGAGATAGAATTTCCAACACATATTGATCCTCCTCAGAATTTGTCTGGCGTAAAACTGACTGAAAACATAGAACTATCGTGGACTAAATCCGAGGCAGCAGTTGAATACTTAATATATCGTAAGAAAGCCGGTGAAGATACATTTACAAAAATTGCTGTGGTTTCAGGATCTGATAATACTACATATTCTGATTTTAATCTTATTGCTGACTCTTATTACTATTATCATGTTGTTGCTGGTGGCGTAATACGCAATAATAAAATTCTAACAGTAACAACTTCAGAACCATCAAACACAGTTTTCGTTCAAGCACCATCTTTACCTTCTCCATTATCACATTTTTCTGTAGAGCCTAATGGTGCTGGTATAGATTTTATGTGGTCAGGTGCAAATACTACTGTCGGACATGTTAATCTTGAGTATAAAGATGCCGCCAATGAAACTGAGTATCATCAATTGGCAGAAGTATCTTGTCCAACCAATTATTATACTTACATAAGTGACATTAAAGGAAGAAAGGTCTCTTATAAAGCATCTGTAGAAAATGCTGTAGGAGAATCTGAGTCTGTAATGGATTACATTTATCCACCATACAGAAATACTGCGACGCTTTCATCCATTTATGTCAAGAGAATAGAGATTGATAACTATCGTGATCTTGAGACTTGGGGACGCGGCGCTCCAGAGTTTTATTTAAGTATTTATAAAGCAAATTCTTCAGGAGAAGCTATTCGTGTTCGTAATGAAATGGAATTTGCTTTTAATGATAAAAAGAATGCCCAAAATTTCTCTGGAAAAGAAGTGTATCAATGGCTGTATAATTCTGATTATAAATGGTATGATAATCTCACTTTATCACTAATGGAAGGAGATGGTGAATCGATAAAATTGAAGCTAGGTGTTTCTATTCCAATCAAATTGGCTGAAATCATAAGTATTGAGCCGTCAGCATCAGTTGAATTCACAATCAAGAATGGAGGACAAAACTGTGGAGAGACATCTCTATTCTACTTTGATAATCCAAATCGTGTCCTGAACTTTCCGAACTATGGCGCAAAGATTACTATATCAGAAACTAATTAAATATATCAGAATATGAAACGATTTAGTACAATTTGTTTAGTTGTAGCAGCTTGTCTGTTCAGGACAACAGCGCTGGCACAGAGCGCATCGCTTCCTCTGGAGGAAGAAGATAGTCTTGAGCTTGAAGCATTCGATGCGAACAATGGAGAACCTGAAATATGGGCAGGAATGCCGTATAGACAGATTAAGAAGATATACGATTACCGAGATTGGCAGAAAGCAGAAAATGACCCTTACAGTCCTGTGGCAGCCGGACTTTGCTCTCTATTCATCCCAGGTCTTGGACAGATGATAAATGGCGAATTCGGAATCGGTTTGGCATATTTGGGAGGAGTCTATGTATCAGAATTGTCCGCAGTGTTCTTTACAATGGCAGCTCTTTCAGCCGGTAATGTGGACGATGAGTTTCGAGCGTTTGGCACCATAGGAGCAGCAGTTGCGCTGGCAGCCTCGGTCACCTTGAATGTATGTTCAATTATGGGAGCTTACCGTATGGCCGCCAGAAAGAACCTTCTGTATCAGGACCTGCACTCTTCGGATATCTCATTCACGTCGGGAATCACTATGATTCCAAACGGAGATGGACGCAGTTTTACTCCGGGACTATCGCTCAGGGTTAACTTCTAACTAACTCAATCGGCCAGGAATCCCGCGATTTCCTGGCCGATTTGATTTACTCGATAACCCACCCGCTGAGGCGGCGCAATTCAGAGCTGAAATTCGCCCCAACCTTAATGACCTTTCTGCCGTCAGCCTGCCACGGCAGAGCGTATCCCTTGTCATCGATTTGCCTGAGAGCCTCCTCGGGAGTGCCGTCATATTTCAACTCCATAACATAGACATACTTATCCGTCTTCATCACGAGGTCTATTCGTCCGTTGCTCGTCTGGTGCTCCGCTTCGATATACAGGCCGCAGAGAGTTGTCACAATGAACACTACATTCTGGAACCAGTTCTCCGTGTCCTTTGCAATCTGGTCGAATTTCGCTCCGGCAAAGAAGGACTGGAGCCTCTGCATAAAGCCTTCGGCATTGCCGGATTCAATGTCGGCTACGAATCGGCTGATTTCAAAAGCTGAGTTGGAATTCTTCTTGGCTGTGTAATACTTGAGAAGGAATTTCATAAACCCGTCTTCAACTTCCCTGTTCGGGAAGCCAAGTTTATATATTCCGAATCTGTTGTCATAGCTTTTTATTGTCAAATAGCCACTCTGATAGATAACAGGTATTGGATTGTCATCATTGAAGATACTTCCAAGCATATCTGAATCTGCCTCAACATTAGCCATCTGCTCAAGATTGTAATCCGTCTTCTGCAGCAGTTCCACAAGGAATGTTGGAGTGCCGGTCTCGAACCAGTAGCTGCCGTAACGGCGTTCACTCAGAGTCCAGAGGATACTGAACGGGTTGTACATTCCGGGTGTATCATAGGTAAAATGATATCCGTCGTACTCTTCTTTCAACTTTTCGTAAGCTTCATCCTTTGTCTGATTGTTAGTCCTGGCAAGCTGTTCTATTTCTTCATCGAAATAATGATGCAGTTCTTCTTCCGTAATACCACAAATATTATAGTAGTATTGGCTCATTGAAATATCCTTCAGGTTATTCAGGTCACTGAACACACTTACCTTGCCGAACTTCGTAACTCCAGTCATAAGGGCAAACCGGATACAGCCATCCATACTTTTGAGAGCTCCATAGAAACTCTTCAAAGTATCCCTGTAAGCCTTCTGCAGTTCCTCATTGCCAATGGCCTGAAGCATAGGCTTGTCGTATTCGTCAACGAGGATAACGACATTGCGCCCCGTCTTCTCTTTAGCGCGGCGGATGATGCCTTCAAATCTCATCGGAAGGCTCTTCTCCGATTCATCTCGGCCATATTGTTCCTCCCATAATTTGAGCGTTCCGGACAGTTTATTATTCAAGACTTCGATGGAATCATACTTTTCCGTATTCAAATCCAGATGCAGGACCGGATACTCCACCCAGTCCTTCTCCAGTTCCGCCACAGCCAGCCCTTCAAAGAGATCTTTCTTTCCAAGGAAATATGCTTCCAAGGTGCTTATGAGCAGACTTTTGCCGAATCTGCGGGGCCGGGAAAGAAAATAGTAATTCCCTTCCTTTACCATTTTGTACATCAACGCGGTCTTGTCAACATACACGCAACCGTCATTGCGGAGTTTCTCGAAATTCTGTATTCCTATAGGATATAGCATATTACCTCCCAATTGTCCTGTAACCGGACAAATTTACATATTTATTTTCATATGCAATGGAGTGTTTGTACACCAGAGGGGGCCTTCCTGTACGAAAGTGTCGGCAACGCCCATCGCAGAGCAAAAAGACAGGGGTAAAATTGCGGTTTTGTTTATCCGATTGCCCAGTCGTCAATACTGCGTTTTTGAGTGGAGAAGCTGACACCGATTTTGAAAACCTTGCGCCGGTCATCTGCAAAACGGCGGGCGTAACCCTTCTCTTCAATCTGCTGCAAGGCTATCGCGGCAGAAGCATTTACCTTTATCTCAATGATATAGACAAATAGTGGAGTCTCTGCCAGAATATCAATCCTGCCATCGGAGGTACTCTCTTCCGAGTGGATGGATATGCTGTCTGACAAGAGTTGGAGTATGATGCTCATAGCATACTGGAAATCTTTCTCAGCATTGCCCTGAATCTGATAATTCTGCCTGGCAAAGAAGGATTCCATACGCTTCATGAAGTCCTTTGGCCGACCTGAAAGGAGATCATTGTTCATCTGGCGGATAAGCAGGTTTCCGGACCCTTTTGCGGAAGTGTAATAGTTCAGAAGGTATGAAAGGAAGCCGTGCTTGACTTCCAGGTTCGGAAAACCAAGAGTGTAAATGCCGAATTTCTTATCATAATCCTTGATGGTCAGATAGCCGCTCTGGTAAAGAAGCGGGATGGGATTATGGAAGGCAGAGTCTATGTCTGTCAACAGGGTGGTGTCGGCTTGCTCAAAGGAAAGCCGGGTGACATCATAATCCGTTTCCTTCATTATCTTCACCAGGAAGGATGGAGTCCCGGTTTCGAACCAGTATTCTTTGAACCTCTTTGAGTCCAAAGTGTTGAGCACACTGAAAGGATTGTAAATGCCTGTAGAATCTTCGCAAAAATGATATCCGTCATACATTTCAGCCAACTGGTTGTAGGCCTCTTTGACAGTAAGGTCATTGGCTTCCGCCAATTCCTTAACACTCTCACTAAAATATTCAGTCAGGTCATTCTCGGAAATGCCGCAGATGTCCGTGTAGCGGGCATCCATAGAGATATCCTTCAGATTATTGAGACCGCTGAAGATGGATAGTTTGCCAATCTTGGTGACACCTGTGAGGAAGCCGAATTGGATGAAGCCGTCTTTGGCTTTCATTACACTGTAAAAACCCTGCAGTTGCCTGCGTAATGCATCAGCCAACTCATCATTTCCAAGGTTATCAACAATTGGTTTGTCGTATTCATCGATGAGGATAACGACACGACGTCCGGTCTTCTCATAAGCGGCATCGATGACATCTTTAAAACGTGATTCCGGAGAGTCAAACCTTGGCGAAATGCCGTAAAGGTTCTCCATATTCTTAAGATGCTGATACAGAATTTCGGAAAGGTCGGCAACATTCTTATACTCTTTGCCGCTCATGTCAAATCTCAGGACAGGATGCTGAATCCAGTCATTTTCCAAATCGGCAATCTTCAGCCCCTCAAATAGCTCTTTCTTGCCGCTGAAGTAGGCCTCAAGGGTTGAAATCAGGAGACTTTTTCCGAAACGTCTGGGGCGGCTGAGGAAGTAGTATCCTCCCGTTTTTGCCATCTTGTAAACAAGGTCCGTCTTGTCCACATAGACATAACCATCTTTGCGGATTTTTTCGAAATTCTGTATTCCTATTGGATAAAGCATATTACCTCCCAAATGTCTGTAACCGGACAAATTTACATATTTATTTTCATATGCAATGAAGTGTTTGTACACCAGAGGGGGACTTCCTGTACGAAAGAGTCGGCAACTCCTACCTCAGAGCAAAAAGACAGGGGTAAATCGGATGCAGCCGTACATACTTTTGATATTCCAATAATATTCTTTATTTTTGCTGAACATTTATAGAAATACCAATAGTATGAATCACAGTACCCTGACGCCTTACGAGTCGATTGCATCGCTCGGAGCCTCATTTGCAAAGTATAGGAAATCTCTTAAAATCTCACAGCAACGGCTGCACGAGAAAACTGGCATATCAATTTTCACCATAAGCCAATTCGAAAATGGTAAAGGACAAGGCTTGTCGCTTTCTCATTTCCTGCTTTTGTTGGATGCTGTCGGATTGGATATTTCTTTAACGAATCTGATTCCCATAGCAAGTGTTATTGACCCGGAGAAGATATGGAAAGCCCAAAATAGAAAAGGAGGCAGGAAATGAACGGAAATGCAATCAAAGTCGTGTTATGGGGCGATACAGTAGGATACTTGACATGGGATTCATCCGATTGGCGCACTGAGACAGCAGTATTTAGATTTTCTGAAGACTTCCTGGATAGAGGGCTTGACATATCTCCACTGAGAATGCCCCTTAATTCCATTTTAGTACAATCACATCAAAATATCAGGGGGACAAGCCCGAAGAGTCGTTTTGGTGGCTTGCCTCCAGTGTTTGCAGATTCACTTCCGGATCATTGGGGAAACAGCATCTTCCGGAAATGGGCCGAAAGCCATAAGATTAGTATGGCAAAAGTGACCAGTGTAGATTTGCTGTCATTTATTGGCAAGCGCGCTATGGGAGCCTTGGAGTACGAACCTGCATTTATTGTCGATGAGGATAAAGAATTCGGGGTTAACGTAAACGAACTGTATCGTTTCGCAGAATCGGTTTTGTCAGACCGGAATGAACTTGAATTTGATGCCAATCACGAACTGCTCTGGGCAGACCTGGTAAAATTGGGTACATCCCCGGGAGGTAAGAGGCCCAAAGCACTGATTGCGATAAATGATTCGGATGGCAGCATCAAATCCGGACAAGCACTTTTGCCGGAAGGATATAGCTACTATATCTTGAAATACGATAATGAATCCGAATTGTTTCCGTATGCGCGTTTGGAGTATGCATACTATAGGATGTGCTGCGATGCCGGGATAACAATGAATCATTCTGAGTTGAGGAGGTTTGACAATTGTGCACACTTCATCACGAAGAGATTTGACAGAACTCCAGAAGGGAAGGTGCACATGCAGTCGCTTGCTGCTTTAACAGGAGGTGCAGACTCATACGAGGAAGCCTTTGATGCAATCAGACAACTTGGGCTTGATTATAGCGATAAAGAACAACTGTTCAGAAGAATGGTCTTCAATGTTCTTGGGGGCAATATTGATGACCACGACAAGAACATTTCTTTCCTTATGGACAGACATGGAAGGTGGTCGCTTGCTCCGGCATATGATATGGTCTATAGTATAGCTCCGGACAGCCTGAGTTTTCAAAAGGGGCAGTCTATGAGTATTAAAGGGAGAGGAATCGGAATAAGGGAAAAAGATATAATGACAATCGCAAGAGAGAATGACATAAACAATCCTGCCGGTATCATAAGCCAGGTTCTTGATACTGTATCAAACTTCCGCTCTTATTGCGAGGAAGTCGGAATCAACAAGACCACCTGCGACATTATGCAGAAGGAACTGAATGAAAAATACAGTTCGTTCAGGTCTTCTTAACCCATCTTGGTAAAATTATAATCTCTCAAACTTGGTAGTGTTTCATCGAGTGTGTCCCTGCTCATACCATCGTTTCGAGCCTGGTACCTCTACCACTCATTATTTGCTGACGCTTGCTGTTAGATCTCTTCCTGATGTCACACATCAGGAGCTAAAAGTGTGTGAAAGGCCGATTTTTATCCTGATGTGACACATCGGGAAAAGCGGGCGGCGGCGAAACAGGGCCAGGAAGGTCCACAGAGGTGCCGGAATAGCGTTGTTCAAAATCGTTTTGGGATTGATGTGCCCTGGAAGGCTGTCTGGAGGGGGTGAATCCCAAAACGATTTTGAACAACTGCCATGAGTACACAAAAATGCATCGCAACCCTCTCCCAACCACTCCTTTCGACTTCGTTATTACTTTGCAACTGTCTGCTTTATTTCAATCCAATAGTCTTTGCCATTCCCATTCACATTATCCTGTCTGCAAGAACCTGCAAGCAGAATAAAAAGGAATATAGTAAAACTCAAGGATACTATTGTGCTTCGTCTTTTCAGCTTCGTGGAAAAAAGTGTAATTTTATAGTGCATAAATAAAAGAAAAAGTGTAATTTTGTAAGCGTAGAAAACACTTAAAAGTGTAATTCAGCTATGCTTTACAGAAAAATCAGCTCAGATATTGAAGCCCATCTGCGCTCTGGCAACGACAAGATAATGCTTGTAGAAGGAGCTCGACAGATTGGCAAATCATATATAATACGCGAAATAGGGGGTAGGCTTTACAAGAACTTCGTTGAGGTTAACTTTATCAAGGACGATGAAGAGAATGGACTCTTTCGCGATATACACAAATTGGACGAGTTCTATCTGACCCTGAGTATGGTTGCTGGAGGAAAGTTGGGCGATAAGTCTGACACTCTTGTCTTCCTCGATGAGATACAGCACTATCCTCAGTATCTCACAATGCTGAAATTCCTACGAGAGGATGGCAAGTTTACATACATTGCCAGTGGCAGTCTGCTCGGTATAACCCTTCGTAATACAACTTCAATACCTGTTGGCAGTATCGTCCGCAAGCAGATGTTTCAGCTTGACTTCGAAGAGTGGCTCATGGCAGAAGGTTGGAGTAAGGATGCACTTGACTATGTGCGTGATTGCTTCAAGCGTGAGGTTTCGGTCTCTGAGTCACAGCATCAAAATTTGCTTGGCGAGTTCAGAAAGTACCTGCTGGTGGGCGGTCTTCCGGATGCCGTCAACACTTACCTTGAAACCCACAACATCGTACGCGTCCGAGAGGTTCAGGAATCCATCCGTAACCTATACAAGGAAGATGCCGCCAAGTACGAAAAGGAGCATGGCAAGAAACTCCTCATACGTCGTATCTACGACATGATTGTGTCGCAGATGGAGAACAAGAAGAAACGCATTGTCGCAAAAGACATTCGCGGAAAGAAGGGTGACCGCTACGAATGGTACGCCGAAGAGTTCGAATACCTCATATCTTCAGGCATTGCCCTTGATGTACACGCAATCTCCAATCCCAAATACCCTCTTTCAGAATCGGTTCACAAAAACCTGTTGAAACTGTATCTCAACGATGTAGGAATTCTTACCGGGCGATTGTTCGAGTACAATATTGCTCCTGTGATGAAGGATGAACGCAGCATTAACCTCGGTTCGGTTTATGAGAGCGTAGTCGCTCAAGAGTTAAAGGCCCATGGACATGACCTTTTCTATTATGACAACGCGAAAAAAGGCGAGGTTGACTTTCTTGTAAACAATGTGTCCGGAATGACGGTATTGCCTATTGAGGTTAAGTCAGGCAAGGACTTCACTTCTCATAAGGCACTTGACAAATTCCTCGCAGACAAGGAGTACAATATTCCATCGGGTATTGTTCTTGACAATGAACGCGAAGTATATAAGAAGGATAATGTCACCTACATGCCTATATATTATGTAATGTGCATAGAGCGGGCGGAAATCCCTGAAGCCGGCTGTATTTTCTAAATAAAGTTATGGCCGTTCTGAGGAACTCTCAAAACGGCCATCACTTTGTATTTATCTTGGAGAAAACTCTATTCTAGAAGTAACGGGCGCGGTTGTCAACAACACCAGCAGCCTCTTCCATAACCGGCATAAGCATCTGTGTGCTGTACTGGGCCTTCTGGGAAGCAAAGTTCTTGGCGTCGCTCTCGGTATAGAAAGCACCCTGCTCACGCCTTGTAACCTTGAACATATATACACCCTGATTTCCCTTTACAGGACCGCAAACCTCTCCAATCTGAGCATTGTAGATAGCTCCGAGAAGAGCAGGCTCAACAGCGGCAGCGCTGGTAGGTGAGAAGGAAATGTCGGCACGGTTGGAAACCGTCACATTGTGGTTCTCTGCAATCTGCTCAAGACTCAGACCTGCTGTCTGGGCAGCAATCTCTGCGGTCTTCTTCTCATTGCGCTTATCGATGTAAAGCTTATTCTGAATCATAGCGGCAACTTCCTCAAGAGGAGCGATGCCGTCCTTGTGGATATTCTTCACAGCAGCTACGAAGAAGTAGTTGTTGTTGACGGTAATCACATTTGAAGCCTTGTTCTTCTTGGCATCGAATACCCAGCGGGTAAGTTCCCTTGCCTGGTCGATAGAACCGTAGGTAGAAGTGCTCTCAAGCACCTTGTTCTGCTTGTGAGAGTAAACTCCAAGAGAATCAACTGCGCGGAGATAGCCCTCGTAAGTACCGTTTGCGATGGTTGAGAACTTGTTGGCCTGAGCATAGAAGGTATTGAATGTCTCCTTGCTTGCGAGCACGGTCTTCTCGAGAACTGCTACCTGCTTCTTGGCAACCGGCTTGGTGGTCTTGGTAACGAGAACGATATGGGTACCGTACTGTGACTTTACGATATACGGAACACCAGGCTTTGCGGTAATCACTGACTCAAGACCAGGAATCATATAGGTCTGGGTCATCCAACCGATGTTTCCGAGCTCACTGTCAGCAGCGGAATTCTTGTCAGCAGAATACTCTGCAGCGAGAGTTGAGAACTGTGAAGGCTTCTTAATCACCTGAGCAAGAACTTCTTCAGCCTCTTTCTTTGCATCTGCACCCTGGAAAAGGATGTGCTTGACATAAACAGAATCAGGAACATTGGCTGATTTCATCACGCGTGCTGCGAAGAAGCTGTCTCCGTTCTTGTAAACAGGAGAAACGCCCTTTGCTGAGGAGAAAGCGAAATCGTCAACCTCAGGGCAAACGGTCTTGAGTTCTCCCTTGCGATACCAGTACTCGGAGTAGTTCATGTCGGAGTTCTTGAGGAGGAAACTCTTCATATTGTCTGTCTGAGCAAACTCATCGAGAACATCATTGATGCTCTTCTCGGTCTGCGCAATATCCTTCTGTGAAGGCTTTACCTCAAAGACTACATACTCGATGTCGCGGCTTGCTGTCTGCTTGTATTCCTTCTCGTGAGCCTTGTAGTAAGACTTGATTTCGGAAGAGGAAACGGTAATGGTGGTATCGCGGGAGTAGCCGTAAGGGATGGTTACCAACTCGATATCTGCGGTGGTGTTTCCTACAGCAACGGCATCAGCAAGCGTTACAGGATTCTCAAGAGCGGTAAGGGTAAAGAGAGCCGCATACTTGGAATAATACTGCTGTGTGCGGATGCTGTTCTTGAGATAGTTCCAATAGGTCTTCAGGGTAGCGTCATCCTCTGCCATACGGTTGATTTCACGAACCCTGTCAGCAGAGAAAACACCGTTCTCATCAGCGAAGAGAGGGTTCTGTGCGATAATAGGGGAAACGTGCTCACCTGCAAGGAGGTCTGCGACCTCGGCATCACTCACATAGATTCCTGCGGCATTGCAGTTCTTGAAGAACATATACCTGTCGAGAAGACTCTGCCAGGCAGCATTCTGAATCTGCTTCTGGGTCTGCTCGTTCTGTGCGGAAGAACCGGTGGTGATTTCGTTGATTGTGGTGAATGTGTTCAGCTCATTCTGGAAATCCTCGTAGGATATTCCTGTTCCTGCAATTTCACCTACATTCTGCGGCTTCCCGAAGAGAGTCATCAGGTCGTCCATAGGGGCGATGAAGTACAGGAGAGAAAGCGCGATGATGACGGAAATAACGACACCGAATTTTTCGCGCATTTTTTGAAGTACTGCCATATAATTAATAATTTAAAATTTTCACAATAGGGCTGCGAAGTTAATAAAATTCCTTTACTTGCGCAAAGGTCCGATAAAGTTGACGGAATCTATTGCCACTTTAGTGCTGTCTTCCTGCGAATAACCGTAGCTGTCGAAGGGTTTGAGGAGTATGGCATTGCGGGCCCTGTCGTCAGAGCGCATACCGTAGCCCTGCATCAGACCCTGGTCGGAGAACAGCTTCACGTAGCAGTCAGTATAGATTTCTTCGGACTTGCGGTCCCAGTAGATGGTATCCGTTTCCATTGTCTGGCGCTTGATGGCGTTATGTACTACCACATTGCCATAAGCCTCCCAGCTTTCACCCTTGGATTTCTTTGCAGAAGTGATATGCCGTGCCTGATTTGCCGTAATGATAGTCTCAAGCAGGCCTTCAGGGGTATAGGCAAAGACACTTATGCCTTCAGGAAACAATTCGAAATCAAGGGTATCTGTGGAATAGCGCTCCAGCAGCGGAGCTTCCATCCTCTGCAGAACCTGACCGTCACGGGTCTGTACGGCAAACATATCGTGCGCCACCTGGACCGGAGTGCTGTCAAGATCGATTTTGTCTGCTTCGCGCAGCTTTCCCTTTCCACAAGAAACAAGGACAAAGGCAACCGCCAGGAGAGCGGTTGCCATATTAGCATTCTTATGGAGTGTTGATAACAAGATTATTTCTGAGTCCTTACGGTTGTAGTAGCACGGAATCCGTTGCAGTTGACCTCATAGCTCTGACCATCACGAAGGTCGAACATAAAGGCGTCTGCAGTAGCTGGATAGTACTGACGGAACTTCATAATCATAGTTCCGGCCTCTTCGCTGAGATTAGGGTCAGCCTTGCGTGCACGCTCAAGGTAGTCTGTAGCCACCCAATACTGTGCGCGGGATGAAATCTCATTGCCCTCGCAGCGTACACCTGCCCAAATGGTTCCCATAAGCATATAGCACTTTCCCTTCAGGATATTGTCTTCCGTTCCCTCTGCAGCGCTTCTTGCAGCATCGAGAGCGGCAATCTGACGGCCGGCCTTTGAGCTGTAAACAGCAAGCTCATACTGATACTCTGCTTTCTCGCTTGGAGTGACCTCAGGATGGTTGATAGCCTCGTGGAGGTAGCTGATAGCCTTGTCAACCTTTCCGGTTGAAGAATAAAGAGCAAAGAGAGTGTGTGCTGCTCCCGGGTTAGGGTTTGCATTATAAACCGCTGTAGCTGCATTGATAAACAAATCGTTGTCAAGGCACTCGTCAGCAGAAGACATAATCTTCACAATCTTTGCAGCAAGCTCGGCATTCTGAGGGTCTGCAGCGAAGCGTGGACCGAAGAGTTCCTGGAGCTTGTCGCAGTCTGCAACCTTGCTGGAAACGAAGAGATTCTCGAGGTCGGTCTTAACCTTATCATTCATTTCCTTCTCGCTTTCCTTCTCAGCTGGAGCAAGAGCGAGGAGTTCTGAATTTCTCTCATAGATATTGATAACCTCTTCCTCATCGATGAGACCGATTTTGTAAAGTTCGATGGCTGCGCTGAGGTTGAAGATATAGAGGCTCGGCTTGGTATCTACCGTATTGCTCTCAATAATCTCGTTAAGGCCGTTGTAGAGTCTCTGGTTGTCATCCTTGATGTAGTTTGCCATATCCAGACCCTTGTTGTTGCGGGCAGTGACTGCATACTTAGGATAGTTCTCGATACGGATATCGTGAAGCATCATAAGGGTATCAATCAGCTGATTCTTGTAAACAGGATTCTTGGAGTTTTCAGATATCAGTTTGCGCACAAGGGCAGCACCGTCGACGAGCATAGTCTGGTTTGCAGTAGGAGGGCAAAGTTCGAAAGCCTTTCTCCAGTTAGGAGTAGCCTCCTTGTAGCTCTTCTGCTTGTAATACTCCTTGTAATAGGAGAGATACTTGATACACTCTGCGCTGTCTGCGCCATACTTACCCTGGGCAAAAGCAGTTGTTGAGCCCAGCATCATTGCGATTGATGCGATTGCAATAATTAGTCTTTTCATATATAACGCTTTAATATTATTCGTATTGATACTTCTGGAACCAGATATCGAAGAGGTTTACTCCGAAATTGAATCCTACATAGGTTTCTCTTATAAGGTCGTTGCGAAGTGAGCCTCTCTGACCTATGTCTATTCCCAAAGAGATTCCGTTGTACCAGCGGTAAACCGGAAGAGTAGCTCCGAGGGTTATGCCTCTTGAAATTACCGGACTGCCGTTGACCACATAGTTTTCGCGGGTTACATAAACTCCGGCCCTGTAGGCTATGAGTTTGTGGTAATACCTGATTTCGTTAGGGTTCGGGATGATTTCGAATCCGGCTCTGAGGGACTCCGTTACACCGCCGACAAATATTTCGTTGTCATAACCGGTACCTGTCCAATCGGAACGGGTATAGTCGATTTCGGCCCTGATGCGGTTGAGATAATTGACACTTACACCGAAACCCATCTCGGATGCTATTTTGAGGGGATTAGCCCTGAGTCCGAGCGTATCCACGACGGTTGTCTGTGAGGCCTCCCCCACTCCGCTGGTGGAAGTAAGATAGCCTGAGAGTTTTGCACCCATTCTGTATGTTGCTCCAAGGCAGACTTTCATCTTGTCTCCGGCCTTGAATTCGTACTGAAGTCCTGCCTTTGCAGTATTTGCTGTAAGGTACATATCTTCAGTGCTGCTGATACCGAGCGAAGCCTTGTCTTCTATGGTCTGGGTATATGTCCTGTTGATATTTCCGAAATAATGGATATATTCCAAACCTATGCTCATTCCCTTGAAAACCGGATATCCGGCAGCAACAAAGAGTTGATATACACTTCCCTGCCCCGAATATGAATTGGCGATGCTTCCGAGTTCGGCTGTGTAGTCATAATAGCCGTAACTGTAACCGGTGGAACTGAAAGGCTTCACGCCAGCCATAAGGGCAAGTTTGCCTGCTATCGGGGTTGACAGTATGAAGTCGTTCATATTGAACACATTGGCTGCGGAAGTCATTGTTCCCTGACGGAAAACGGTGTTCATCTGGGAAAGGGACACATCGGACATAAAGGAAAGCGTATCCCTTGCAGTAACGGCTGCAGGATTGAGTGAATTGATGAAACGGTTGTTGCGGGATGCTATTCCCACACCTCCCATAGTGTTGTTGTATGCAGAACCACCATTGGATAGAGTTCCTATGCCGAACATTGAGTATGGAGTGAATCCGGAGAAAGATCCGCCATCTTCGGCCTTAGCGACAACGCCGCACGCGGCCAGAGCCGCGCAAATGATAATCCTGTATAATCTTTTATCTGTCATAATCTTCAGCTATGGCAGCAAGTCCCATAAGAACCAGGTTGTTCACTACGAATACGGAATTGCTGGTTTGTTTTGCAAAATAGTTGGCATCTCCCCCTGTAAACACTACCACGCTGTCAGGTTTTGATGCAATGTAGCCGTCAATTTCAAACTTTATGCCTGAAATTACTCCAGCTTCAATACTGGAGACAAGAGAAGTCCCGTATTGTTTGTCAGTCTTTGGCATATTGACCAGAGGCAGGTTGCGCGAATAGCGGTTCAGAGCCTTGAATCTGGTGCGGCTTCCGGGGGAAATATTGCCCCCTTCATAAGTGCCGTCGGCGGCAAGGAAGTCTATGGAGAGCGTGGTTCCGAAATCGAATACTACGCAGTCTTTGTTTTTGAAAAGGTTCTTCACTGCAATGAGCGAGGCTCCCCTGTCCGGAGTCAGATAATCAGGCAGACCGTAGGCTTTGAGCATTGCAGTGTGATTGCGGTCTATCAGTACCAGCTGACCGCAACGACCGGCAATCCAGGCTTCATCTTCCGGAGAAATATCTCTCACGGAAGCCATTACCAATGTATCAGGCTTTTCCTTCTCGAGAAGTGTGGCGATATAGTCCATAATCTTCTCACCCTGATAGCGCATTGTCTTCCGGAGCAAGTTTCCGTCAGCCCAAGCCGCCTTCAGGGCAGTGTTGCCAATCTCTATGAGAAGTACAGACATTCAGTTACAAAGTAAACGCGCAAATTTAGCAAATTATTGCAACTTCTTCAATGCTTCGAGTGCAGCAGATGTAGAATCTATGCCACGGGTGACAAGTTTGAGCTTTCCTTCACTCTGTTTGAAGGCGAATTTCTGGTCTGCTGCAACCCTCTCCAGCACGCTTGAGAACTGCTTTGACTTATAATATGGCGACATTTGATTCGTAATGAAGAAGAGTATAAACATTCCGTTTTTGATAATTATCTTCTCAAATCCCAATGACGCGCCAATATTTCTTATCTTCACTATATTGAAAAGGTTGTCCACTGATGCAGGAGGCTCTCCGAAGCGGTCCTCCAGCTGCTTGTGGAGCCGGTCTATTTCCTTTTCGGAAGTCATCGAGTCGAGTTGCTTGTAGATTCTTATCTTCTCGGCGGTGATGTCAAGGTAGTCATCCGGAATCATTGCAGGCTGATCGGTCTCTATCGTGCAGTCCACTACGAAACTTGCTTTCTGCGAAACAACAGCCTGTCCCGTTTCCATTCCGAGTTCTTCCATTGCTTCGGTAAGGATTTTCTGATAGGTTTCATATCCCATATCCATTATGAAGCCGCTCTGTTCGGCGCCGAGCAGATTGCCCGCGCCGCGTATGTCGAGGTCCTGCATAGAGATATTGAAGCCGCTGCCCAGGTCGGAGAATTCTTCTATTGCCTTAAGCCTCTTGCGTGCATCGTCGGTAAGGGTGGTCAGAGGAGGTACTATGAGGTAGCAGAAGGCTTTCCGGTTGCTTCTGCCCACGCGTCCGCGCAGCTGGTGCAGGTCGCTCAGGCCTATGTTCTGAGCCTGATTGATGATGATGGTGTTGGCGTTCGGCACATCGAGGCCGTTCTCTATGATGGAAGTGCAGAGAAGCAGGTCATACTCCCCCGCTATGAAGTCCAGTATTCTGTTTTCAAGCTCCCCAGCCTGCATCTGGCCGTGAGCTATGCAGATGCGCATATCCGGCACGAGGCGCTGGAGTATGGTGGCGATGCCGGGCAGTTCTTCAACTCGGTTGTGCATAAAGAAGACCTGCCCTCCCCTCTTGAGTTCGTATTCGATGATGGACTTGATTTCTTTTTCTTCGAAGAGAATGATTTCCGTCTGCACGGGGATTCTGTTCGGCGGAGGGGTGGATATGATGCTGAGGTCACGCGCTCCGAGCAGGGAGAACTGGAGGGTGCGCGGGATAGGGGTGGCGGTGAGGGTTAAGGTGTCGATATTGGTCTTCAGCTGGCGCAGCTTTTCCTTTGCCGCAACACCGAATTTCTGTTCCTCGTCTATGATGAGCAGGCCAAGGTCCTTGAATTCGAAGCCGGCTCCCAGGACCTTATGGGTAGCAATCAGTATGTCGATTTTCCCGTTCTTGAGGTCCTGCTTGATTGCGCTTACTTCCTTTGCAGTGCGCAGACGGCTGAGATAGTCTATGCGGCAAGGGAAGTTCTCGAGCCTGCCTCGGAAGGTGTTGTAGTGCTGCAGGGCAAGAATGGTGGTCGGCACGAGCACAGCTACCTGCTTTCCGTCCGTTACTGCCTTGAAGGCGGCCCTTACTGCGATTTCAGTCTTGCCGAAGCCCACATCGCCGCAGACGAGGCGGTCCATAGGACAAGTGTCCTCCATATCCCTTTTGACAAGGCGCGTAGTTTCTTCCTGGTCGGGGGTATCCTCATACATAAAGGAGGATTCCAGTTCGTCCTGAAGGTAGGTATCGGCCGAGAAGGCAAAACCCTTGGCAGCACGGCGCTTGGCGTAGAGCTGGATAAGATCTTTCGCTATATCCTTGATTTTGCTCTTGGCACCCGTCTTAAGGGCTACCCAGGTCTTGGAACCGAGTTTGTTGATGCGCGGAGCCTCTCCGTCCTTCGGACGGTAGCGGGATATTTTGTTGAGCGCATGCACTGAGACAAATACCACGTCGCCGTCCTTGTAGGTCAGTTTCACAACCTCTTTCATACGGCCTTTGTCGTCTTTCATCCTTACCAGGCCGCCGAAAATTCCTATGCCGTGGTCTATATGGACCACATAGTCACCTATATTGAAAGAAGCAAGGTCGTTGAGTGTAAGCTGCTCAGTCTTTTCTACGGTTCGGCGCAGGGCTACCCTGTGGAAGCGGTCAAAGATTTCGTGGTCGGTGTAGCAGCAGGTTTTGCTTTCGTGGTCTATAAAACCCTTATGGATGCTGCTGCCGGTGATGAATTCGGGCTTAGGACATCTTTCTTCATCGAGAATGGAGCGGATTCTGTCGCTCTGAGCCTGCTTTTCGCAAAATATGACAATCCTGTAGCCGTTTTCCATTTTGGTGCGTATATCGGCTACTATCAACTCGAAGTTTTTGTTGAATACGGGCTGAGGGGCCAGATTGAATACCACCTGCTGTTCATCCTGCCTTTCGATAGGTACGTCCAGATATACCCTGCCGAAACTACGGGTGAGAGGGAAGAAATCCCTTTCCTTATACATATCGGAAGAGTCCAGCCAGAGTATTGCGGATTTGTCCAGAGCTTCAAGTATGTTTTGGGATGCTTTGGTTTCGCTGCATATTATGTCGGAAATGATTTCGGCACTCCCGACTTCCTCTTTGGAAAGCTGGGTGTTGCAGTCGAAGATATTTATCTTTTCCACCTCATTACCCCAGAAGGAAACCCTGTAAGCTTCGTTGTTGGAATATGAAAAGAAGTCTATCAGGCTTCCCCTGACTGCAAACTGGCCCGGGGCGGATACCAAATCCACTCTTTCGAATCCGGAGGTTCCCAGTTTGGCTATGACTTCCTCGTGGGATATCTCCTGACCGGTGCTTATCTTCAGACTGTCACGCGCAATATCTGTGCTGACCGGAATGAGTTCATCCAGTGCTTCCGGAAAGGTGACTATGACTTTCAAGTCCTCCGAGGGTTCGAGCAACTTCTTGACAGCTGTAGTTCTCTGAATGCTTAGGGAAGACTTGTAGTTGCTCTTCTCCACTCCGGCTCCGGAATTCGGAAGAAAGAACACCCTGTCCCCTTCTATCAGAGTGTAGAGGTCGTTACAGCAGTATTCCGCACTTTCCCTGTCGGGAAGTACGATGAGATGGGTTCCCTTCCTGGCACAATTGGAAAAGACGAACCAACGGGCGGAGAAAAACAATGAACGGCAGAATACTTCCTTACCCGGAGATATTCTGCTTCGCAAGCACTCGCTTGCAGCCGGACTTATCAACAATTCAGTGTTCATAAAGCGGTGGAAAACCTGTTGATAAACTTGTGGAAAACTCGGCAGGAGGGGTTTTCAACAAGATATCAAAAAGTTTTCCAATACTGTATTAAAAGTTTAAGGCCTATGTAACCATTTGTGTTTCAGCGGGGATTTTGAGTTTTCCACATTTCCACATCAATAAATAAAACAACAAATAAGAAATAAATAGATTATATTTGTATGATTTTAGAAAATCTGTGGCAATGAGCGAATTTGACCCTCGCAAAACAACCGACTGCAAAGATAAGGATTTGGATGGAATTATCCGTCCCCAGGAACTGGGTGCATTCACCGGTCAAAGGGAAATTGTATCCAATCTCCACGTCTATATCGAAGCGGCCAAGATGAGGGGGGAGTCTCTGGACCACACCCTTTTCCACGGGCCTCCGGGACTGGGCAAGACTACGCTTGCGCACATCATCGCAAATGAGATGGGGGTCAATCTGAAGATTACTTCAGGTCCGGTTCTCGACAAGCCCGGCGATTTGGCGGGACTTCTCACTTCCCTCGAACCGGGAGACGTGCTTTTTATTGATGAAATACACCGCCTCTCTCCTGAAGTAGAGGAGTATCTGTATTCGGCAATGGAGGACTTTGTCATAGATATTATGATAGATAAAGGTCCGGGAGCCAGGTCGGTGCGCATTTCCCTCAATCCATTCACTCTCGTAGGTGCCACTACCAGAAGCGGCCTTTTGACCGCGCCTCTTCGCGCCAGATTCGGAATTACCTGCGCACTGGAGTACTATGATGTGGAAGACCTCAAGCAGATAGTCAAGCGAAGTGCAGGCATACTCAAGGTTTCTATAGATGATCAGGCAGCCCACGAGATTGCTATGCGCAGCCGCGGCACTCCGCGTATTGCCAATGCGCTGCTTCGCAGAGTCCGTGATTTCGCCCAGGTTATGGGAGACGGCAGTATAGACCTCGGTATATCCAAATATGCACTTGACAAACTCAAGATAGATACCCGCGGTCTCGACTCGATAGACAACAGAATACTCAGCACCATAATCAATACCTTCAAGGGAGGTCCTGTCGGGGCCAATACCATTGCTACTGCAATAGGTGAGGACCAGGGAACTTTCGAAGAAGTATATGAGCCTTTCCTCATAAAGGAGGGCTTCATAGTGCGCACCCAGAGGGGGCGTATAGCAACTGACCTGTCCTACAGGCATCTGGGGATAGATCCTGCGCGCAGACCTCAGGGAGATGACCCTACATTGTTCCAGAACTGAAATACAACAAATATCAATTCGTTATAAAAATGGCAGATAAACTCAATTCAAAAATTCCTGACGGACCACTTGCCGAAAAATGGACCAAGCACAAGTCAGAAATCCATCTTGTCAGCCCGAACAACAAAAGAAAGCTCGAAATCATTGTAGTCGGCACCGGACTCGGTGGCGCTTCCGCAGCTGCTTCTCTCGGAGAACTCGGATACAATGTCAAGGTTTTCTGTATCAGTGATTCCCCTCGTCGTGCGCACTCCATCGCTGCACAGGGAGGTATCAATGCTGCCAAGAACTACCAGAATGACAACGACTCCATCTATCGTCTCTTCTACGATACGATTAAGGGAGGTGACTACCGCTCACGCGAGGCTAACGTTTACCGTCTTGCCGAGGTAAGTGCAGCTATCATCGACCAGTGCGTTGCACAGGGAGTTCCTTTCGCACGTGAATACGGCGGATACCTTGCCAACCGTTCTTTCGGTGGCGTGCAGGTAAGCCGTACTTTCTATGCAAGAGGCCAAACCGGACAGCAGCTCCTTCTCGGTGCATACGCTGCCCTTAACCGCCAGATTGCAGCCGGCACTGTAAAGAGCTATCCAAGATATGAGATGCTTGACCTCGTGCTTGTTAACGGTGAGGCAAAGGGTATCATCGCCCGCAACCTCGTGACCGGACAGCTCGAGAGATTCGGTGCACACGCAGTCGTAATCGCTACCGGAGGCTATGGAAATGCATATTTCCTTTCTACCAACGCTATGAACAGCAACGGTTCAGCTGCCGTTCAGTGCTACAAGAAGGGAGCATATTTTGCAAATCCTTGTTTTGCCCAGATTCATCCTACCTGTATTCCTGTGCACGGTGAGCAGCAGTGCAAACTTACCCTTATGTCCGAGTCACTGCGTAATGACGGACGCATCTGGGTACCTAAGAAGATGGAGGATGTGCTGAAGCTCCGCAAACACGAAATCAAGCCTTCACAGATTCCTGAGGAAGACCGCGATTACTATCTCGAGCGCCGCTACCCTGCTTTCGGAAACCTTGTTCCACGTGATGTTGCATCACGCGCAGCCAAGGAAAGGTGTGATGCAGGCTTCGGTGTCAATGAGACAGGAAAGGCTGTGTTCCTCGATTTCAGCGAGGCTATCAACCGTCTCGGACACCAGAGAGTTGCAGAGCGTTACGGCAACCTCTTCGATATGTATGAGAAAATCACCAACTCTTCCCCTTGGGAGGAGCCTATGATGATTTACCCTGCCATCCACTACACTATGGGAGGTATCTGGGTTGATTACGATCTTCAGACAACCATCCCTGGACTCTATGCAATAGGTGAGGCCAACTTCTCAGACCACGGCGGAAACCGCCTCGGAGCATCTGCACTTATGCAGGGTCTTGCTGACGGATACTTTATCCTTCCTGTCACAATCGGAGACTACCTCTCAAAGAAGTTCTCAGAGCCTAAGACTGATGTCAATACTCCTGAGTTCGCAGAGGCTGAGAAGGCTGTTCAGGCAAGAATCGACAGACTATTTGCAGTAAACGGAACCGAACCGGTTGATGCTATTCACAAACAGCTCGGACACATTATGTGGGAGTATGTAGGAATGGCTCGCGACGAGCAGGGCCTCAAGAAAGCTCTTGTCGAGATTGACGAGCTCCAGAAGAAGTTCTACGAGACCGTAAAGGTTACCGGAAGCCAGTATGAGTTCAACCAGGAACTCGAAAAGGCACTCCGTCTTGAAGACTTCTTCGAAATCGGCAAACTTATGGCTAACGATGCCCTTCACAGAAAAGAGTCCTGCGGTGGACACTTCCGTGTTGAAAGCCAGACCGAAGAGGGTGAGGCAAAGCGTGACGACAAGAACTTTATGTACGTTGCCGCTTGGGAGTACAAGGGAGAAGGTCAGACACCTGAACTTCACAAAGAGCCTCTCAACTACGAATTTATTGAAGTTAAGACCAGAAACTACAAAGACTAAGCGAAATGGAATTCAATCTCAAGATATGGCGTCAGAAGAACGCCAAGGCAAAGGGACATTTCGAGACCTACCACATTTCAGGTATTGAGGAGGACGCTTCCTTCCTCGAGATGCTTGATATCCTCAATGAGCAGCTCATCAGGGAAGGATCCGACCCTGTAGCTGTTGAGAGGGGATGCCAGAGCAGCGGTCCTGTTTCTTTCGACCACGATTGCCGCGAGGGTATTTGCGGTGCTTGCTCTCTCTACATTGACGGCCGTGCACACGGACCTGATGACCACGTGACAACCTGCCAGCTGTTTATGCGTCATTTCAAGGATGGTGCTACCATTACGGTAGAGCCTTGGAGAAGTGCAGGCTTTCCTGTTATCAAGGACCTCGTTGTTGACCGTGGAGCATTCGACAAGATTCTTCAGGCAGGCGGATTCATCTCCGTACGCACCGGTTCCGCTCCGGACGGCAACAACCTTCTTATCCCTCACGACAAGGCTGAGGAGAGTATGGATGCTGCCGCTTGCGTCGGTTGCGGAGCTTGCGTTGCAACCTGCAAAAACGGCTCTGCCATGCTCTTCGTTGCTGCACGCGTAAGTTCTCTCGCACTTCTTCCTCAGGGCCGTCCTGAAGCCAAGAGAAGGGCAAAGGCTATGGTTGCGAAGATGGATGAGCTCGGATTCGGAAGCTGTACCAACACCCGCGCCTGCGAGCTCGAGTGCCCTAAGGGAATTACCGTAGAGCACATCGCCCGCCTCAACAGGGAGTATCTTAAGGCTAAATTCTCTGACTAGTTACCAGAGAAAGTTATTGAACGGGTAACGCCCGGCGTGAATCTCCGCAACCATCTTGTAGATGTCGTTGCGGAGTTTTTCTATACCCACTTTCTCCTTTGCAGAGATGAAAATGCAAGGTGCTTTCTCGCTCGAAATCCAGCTGTTCTTGAGTTCCGCAAGGGAACGGTTGATTTTCTGCTTTGGTTCGAGTGAGAATTCGTCATATTCTTCCCAGGTGTAGGCGTCAACCTTGTTGAATACTACATAGACCGGCTTTCCAGCGGCTCCTATATCGCGAAGCGTCTGCTCGACTATCTGCATCTGCTCTTCAAAGTCAGGCGCTGAAATATCTACTACGTGAACAAGAATATCTGCCTCCCTGACCTCGTCCAAGGTGCTTTTGAAGGCTTCTATCAGCTGCGTAGGAAGCTTTCTGATGAAACCTACAGTATCGCTCAAAAGGAAGGGGACATTCTCTATTACGACCTTTCTTACGGTAGTGTCAAGAGTAGCGAAGAGTTTGTTTTCTGCAAATACATCTGACTTGGCAAGAAGGTTCATAAGGGTGGATTTCCCTACATTGGTATAGCCTACAAGGGCGAGGCGCACCATACTGCCTCTGTTGCTGCGCTGGACTGCCATCTGACGGTCAACTTTCGAGAGGTCGGATTTCAGCTTTACTATTCTTTCCTTTACTATTCGCCTGTCCACCTCAATCTGGGTCTCACCCATTCCTCCGCGTGTACCTCTGCCTCCGCGTTGGCGCTCAAGGTGGGTCCACATACCGGCGAGGCGGGGGAGCATATAGTTATATCTCGCCAATTCAACCTGCATCTTCGCGTAGGAAGTCTTTGCCCTTTGAGCGAAGATTTCAAGAATCAGGCTGGTCCTGTCGATAACAGCGCTTTTCTGAATTATCTTTTCGATATTGCGCTGCTGCATCCCGGTGAGCTCGTCATCAAAGATTACATAGTCTATTTCATTCTCTTCGCAGTAGGCTGCTATCTCTTCCAGTTTTCCGCTGCGGATATAGGTTGCGTTGTCAGGACGGTCAACCCTCTGCACGAATTTCTTGTCTCCCACGGCTCCCGCTGTCTCTGCAAGGAACTGGAGTTCGTCCAGATACTCATAGACCTTCCTTTCGTCGTCTTTAGGTCTGATAATGCCGACAAATACGGCTTTTTCCAATCTTTCTTTCTCCATCCTATTCAAATAAAGGCCATCCTTGCGGACGGCCTCATCCAATTTTTTAAATTAGTTTCCTTACCTGAGCTGGAAAATAACAGGGAAGGTGTAGGTAACCTTTACATTGCGGTCTCTCTGCTTGCCAGGAGTCCACTTCGGAGACATTGAAACGACTCTTACGGCCTCCTTGTCAAGTGAAGGATCTACGCCACGAAGCACCTTGACATCTCTTACGACACCGTCTGCACCTACAGTGAACTGAAGCATAACACGACCCTGTACACCGTTTTCCTTTGCTACGTCAGGATAGTTAAGCCTTGAGTTCACCCACTTTGAGAATGCATTGGCATCACCGCCCTGGAATGAAGGCTTCTGCTCAACGAACATGAACGGAATGGCCTCTTCTTCGATTTCCTCTTCCTCTGCACCTTCTACATAGTCCATAATCTCAACTCCGAGGTCTGCTTCGTCCTCAGTATTGATGATAACTTCGTCCACCTTGATATCGTCGTCAACGATGTCAATCTGCTCGGAAAGAACAGGAATCTTAGGGGTTTCAGGTGGTGGTGGAGGGGTCTCCTGGGTGATAGGAATGATTTCTTCCTCGATGGTTTCCTGTGGGCCTGCATCAAGCACTGACGCTGCTTTCTCCTTTGTACTGAAAGAGAATGCGCCGTACACGATTGCCAGCGAGAGGATGAGTCCCACCTCTACGAAAAGCAATCTTTTCTTTTCAAGATTGGCTCTTTCTGATTTCTTAACTTCCATATCTTTATTCTGTTAATTTCCGATTTGTCCCCAAAGTTAAATAATTTTCGGATTTTATCCAATTATCCGGTAGAATAGATGTAAATTTGCGCGTACAAATTAACGCTTATGGTCAGATATTTCAAAGAAGATACCAAGTTCGAATTCAAGCACAGACTTTTGAACAACAGGTGGCTCAAGATGGTTGCCGAGAGTGAAATCCGCAGACTCGGAGATATCAATATCATTTTCTGTTCGGACAATTACATACTGGATGTGAATATGAAATATCTTCAGCACGATTATTTCACAGATATCATTACCTTCGATTATTGCGAGAAGAAAGTGCTTAGCGGAGATCTTTTCATAAGCGTGGATTCTGTGAGAGAAAATTCCGTTTACTATGGAACTGAGTTCGAAGACGAGTTGAACAGGGTGATAGTTCACGGTCTGCTTCATCTCATCGGTTATGATGACCACAGTGAAGAGGATATCAAGGTGATGAGGGAAAAAGAAAATTATTATCTTGACCTGAGAAAGAAACTTGTATGAAGAAAGCTTATAACATAATAGTAGTCGGCGGGGGACACGCAGGATGCGAAGCGGCAATGGCCGCGGCGAATCTTGGTGCATCCGTACTGCTGCTTACTATGGATGCTCTTTCTTTTGCAAAGATGTCCTGCAATCCTGCGATAGGCGGAATTGCCAAAGGACAGATAGTCCGGGAGATTGACGCTCTTGGCGGCTATATGGGTTTGGTCACGGATGCTTCAACTCTGCAGTTCAGGATGCTCAACCGCTCCAAAGGTCCTGCAATGTGGAGTCCAAGGGCACAGTGCGATAAAATAGCTTTTTCCCAGAATTGGTATAAAATCCTTATAAGTAATTCATTTATAGATATTTACGAAGGAGTTGCCGTTTCTTTTCTCTTTGAGAATCAAAAAATCGCGGGAGTTCGTACGGAAGATGGCAAAATTTTTAATTCTCAGGCAGTTGTTTTGACCGCCGGCACCTTCCTCGGAGGGAAACTATTCGTCGGAAGAAATACTTTGACCGGTGGAAGGATAGGGGAGTCATCGTCTTATGGTCTGACGGAACAGTTGAAATCAATGGGTGTTGTTACCGGAAGAATGAAGACAGGTACTCCTCCAAGAATCGATATACGTTCTGTAGATACTGCCTCCCTTCCTCTTCAGTTCGGAGATGAGAATCCTGAGAGATTTTCTTTTCTTGATGTAGAATCAGCGGTGCAGAAGCAGGGGAGTGTCCAACTTCCTTGCTATATACTTCATACCAACGAGGATGTACACGATACTCTGCGCTCCGGTTTCGCGGATTCACCTCTTTTTACCGGAATGATTTCCGGAAAGGGTCCGCGCTATTGTCCTAGTATAGAAGATAAGTTGAGAGTATTTCCTGACAAGACAGAACACCAGCTCTTTCTCGAACCGGAGGGATCTGTCAAAACGGAGTATTATCTCCAGGGATTCTCTTCGTCACTGCCTCTCGATATTCAGCTTGCAGCGCTTCACAAAATCAAAGGTATGGAGAAGGCTAAGATTTACAGGCCGGCATACGCGGTAGAATATGATTACTTCGATCCGGTTCAGCTCAAAGCCACTCTTGAACTGAAAGAGTTGGAGGGTTTGTATCTTGCTGGTCAGGTAAATGGTACTACCGGTTACGAAGAGGCTGGTGCTCAAGGACTTATGGCAGGAATAAACGCTGCTCTGAAGATAGCGGGGAAGTCTCCTCTTGTGCTTGGTCGTGATGAGTCATACATTGGCGTGCTTATAGATGATTTGATTACCAAGGGAGTCGATGAGCCATACCGTATGTTCACATCCAGAGCCGAATACAGGATACTTCTTCGTCAGGATAATGCCGACAGGAGACTTACTCCTCTTTCATACAATATCGGTCTTGCATCTGAGGAAAGATATAAAGCTGTTCAGAAGAAGTATGATAAGGTTGATGAACTTATTTCTTTCTGTGACAATACTACAGTTAAGGCTGATATGATTAATCCATATCTTGAATCAAAAGGTTCCGCTTTGCTTACCGAATCAAAGAAGATTTCCTTCATAGCAACTCGCCCAGAGTTGGATTTGGGTGAGATTCTTGAAATTGTTCCACGTAGAACAAATTACACCAAACACGAAATTGAATCGGCAGAAATCTCTATTAAGTATAAGGGTTATATCGATAGGGAAGTTGAGAATGCAAAGAAGTTGAAGAGACTTGAATCTCTCTCTATTCCGGATGGTTTTGATTTTTCAGATATAAACGGTTTGACCATAGAATGCAGACAGAAATTGGAGAGATATAAGCCTAGGACTATAGGTCAGGCTTCCAGAATTTCCGGAGTCTCACCGGCAGATATTTCAGTATTGTTAGTATATTTCGGTAGATAATTATGATAGACTATATTTCAGGACATATTGCAGAGCTTACTCCTACCCGTGTTGTAATAGATAACCACGGGATTGGGTATGCTATGGAAATTTCCCTTCAGACCTATGCTGAGCTAGAGGGAAAAGAAGATGCAAAACTCTATGTACATCATCATTTGCAGAATAATTCGGATGTTGAATTGTACTATGGATTTGCAAATAGAGACGAAAGATCTCTTTTCCAAACTATCATTGGAGTATCAGGAGTAGGTGTGAATTCGGCGCGTATGATTCTCTCTTCTCTCAGTGCTGACGAGTTCAGAAGTGCTATTCTTTCTGAAAATGTCAATGTTATCAAGAGTGTAAAAGGAATAGGCTTGAAGACTGCCCAGCGAATGATTCTGGAATTGAAAGACAAAATAGTGAAAGGAGAAGGTACTTCTCCTGAGGTACTTTTTACTGCCGAAAAGAATGCAGCAATGGAAGAGGCTTCAAGTGCTCTCCAGATGCTTGGATTCTCCAAACCTAATATCAATAAAGCGCTTCAGGCTATAGTCAAAACCAATCCTAACGCGAAAGTAGAAGACCTTATCAAGGCAGCACTCAAGATGTTGTAAATATTTTGTTCCACGTGGAACAATCCAGTATGAAACCAGAAGAATTAAGAATACAATTTCCTGCTCTGACGCGCTCTGTTTACGGTAAGAAGCTCGTCTATTTGGATAACGCAGCCACTTCCCAGAGGCCTCTGAAGGTGGTTGAAGCTCTTAGTGATGCCTCGCTTTATCATAATGCCAACATTCATCGTGCCGTCCATTGCCTGGCTTCTGAAGCGACTGATTTGTATGAGCAGGCGAGGGAAAGCGTAAGAGCATACATCAATGCACCTTCGAAGGAAAATGTGATTTTTACATCAGGTGCCACGGCTGCCATCAATCTTGTTGCCTATTCCTTTGCAGAGGCGTTTATCGGTGAGGGTGATGAAGTAATAGTGGGAGAGTCTGAGCACCATTCCAATCTCGTTCCTTGGCAGATAGTTTGCGCCCGCAAAGGTGCAAAGGTGATTCCTCTTCCTGTAGATGAGTACGGTTGTCTGGTGGTTGAGAATCTTGATTCTCTGATTACCGGCAGAACCAGAATTGTATGTGTATCACATTGCTCAAATGTACTCGGTCTTGTCAACCCTATAGAAAAAATAATAGAGACAGCTCATGCAAGGGGAGTCAAGGTGCTTGTTGATGGTGCTCAAGGCATAGTCCACTGTGATGTGGATGTGCAGAAGATAGGATGTGATTTCTATGCTTTCTCGGGACATAAGATTTATGCAGCTACCGGCACAGGAGTTCTATATGCAACTAAGGAGATGCTCGACATTCTTCCTCCGTTTATGGGAGGCGGAGAGATGATTGGAACTGTCAGTTGGGAAGGCACTACCTATGCAGACCTACCTTACAAGTTCGAAGCCGGTACCCCGAATTTCAATGCCGCTGTCACCCTCAAGCCTGCAATTGGACTTCTGGAATCCATCAGAAAAGATGAAGAGTTGACTCAATCTTCGGAATTAGTTAAAACCTTTGTATATCAAAGACTTATCTCTAATTCTAAGATACATCTCTATGGTACTGCGGATAATTTGTCTCAAAAAATTCCCGTTTTCTCATTCACTGTAGATGGAGCCCATCACGAGGACCTTGCACTGATTCTCGACAAGATGGGAATAGCCCTGCGTTCAGGTCATATGTGCGCAGAGCCTCTGATGCACAGATACGGTGTGACAGGGATGCTTCGTGCATCCTTCGCCCCTTACAATACAATGGAGGAGGCTGAGTATTTCTTGGCTTGCCTCGACAAAGCAATCAATATGTTGGTATAATGGAATCATTACAAGAAGCAAAACAGAGTATCGTCGATGATTTTGCAATGTACGACGAATGGCTTGACAAGTACGAATACCTTATCGAACTGGGAAAGAACCTCGGTGATTTCCCGGAAGAAAAGAAAACCGAAGATAGACTCATAAAAGGTTGTCAATCAAGAGTTTGGCTTGATTGTGAAGTGAAGGACGGAAGGCTTTTCTTCACCGCTGACAGCGATGCTATCATCACAAAGGGCATCATTTCCCTTCTTATAGGTGTCTATTCCGGCAGAACGCCCGAAGAGATAGCCTCAGATGACTTCTCCTTCGTAGAGCAGATAGGACTGAAGGAAAACCTTTCCCCGACCAGGGCAAACGGTCTTGTCTCAATGATTTCAACAATTAAACAATTGGCACAAAGAAATGTCTGAAACTGACAATATACTTACACCCGAGGACGTTAAGGAACTCGCCCCTCTCTACGATGCGGTCGTTCTTGCTCTCAAGCAGGTTTACGACCCGGAAATTCCCGTCAATATCTATGACCTGGGACTCATCTACGAACTCAATATCAACAAGAATCACGATGTCAGCATAGTGATGACCTTCACGGCACCGAACTGTCCTATGGCTGATGAGGTAATGGCTGAAGTGAAGCATAATGTGGAATTGACTCCGGGAATCAATTCCTGCGAAATCCAGCTTGTTTTCGAGCCTGCCTGGGATCAGAGCCTTCTTTCGGACGAGGCAAAACTCGCACTCGGAATGGATATAGACCTTGATGAAGAATAGAAGTGTATATCTTGCTTTAGGGTCCAATCTCGGAGACAGGGAAAAGAATATAAGGGATGCCGTAGCTATGCTCGACAGCGCATTCGGTGTGTCTTGCAAACAGCTTTCAAGCCTTATTGAAACTCAGGCAGAAGGCTTTGAAGGGCCACCTTTTCTGAATGCCGCGGGCGTATGGAATCTGGACCTTGAACCGCTCCGCATCCTGCAGATATGCAAGGAAACGGAACGCAGGCTGGGCCGTACGGATGAAGGCATCAGGCTGGACAGCGCAGGACGCAGGATTTACAAGAATAGAACTGTAGATATAGACATTCTGCTGATAGGGGATGAAAAGGTGGATACCCCTCTTTTGGAGGTTCCGCATCCGCGTATGAAAGAAAGAGAATTTGTGCTGCTTCCATTGAAAGAAATTCTCACCGATTTTGAGTAAATTTGCAGTCCCTCAAAAATAGGAAACAAATACAATCAATATTATGACACAGGACGAACTTTTCAAGGTACTTGTTGCGCATTGCAAAGAGTACGGTTTCATCTTCCCGTCAAGCGAGATTTATGATGGTCTCGGAGCCGTTTATGATTACGGCCAGATGGGTTCTGAACTTAAGAACAATATCAAGCAGTATTGGTGGAACGCTATGGTCCGCCTTAACGAGAATATCGTTGGAATCGATTCCTGCATCTTTATGCATCCTAAGATTTGGGAGGCTTCCGGTCACGTGAGCGCATTCAACGACCCTCTTATCGACAATAAGGATTCCAAGAAGAGATATCGCGCCGATGTTTTGATCGAGGACTATCTCTCCAAGATTGAGGATAAGATGAATAAAGAGGTTGAGAAAGGTCGCAAGAAGTTCGGAGATGCCTTCGACGAGGCACAGTTCCGTGCAACCAATCCTAATGTGCTGCGCGAGAAGGCCAAATACGACGAGGTTCACAACCGTTATGTGAAAGCAGAGCAGAACAACGACCTTGCGGAGTACCGCCAGATTATCGTGGATTGCGGCATAGTATGCCCTATCAGCGGCACCTGCAACTGGACTGATGTACGCCAGTTCAACCTTATGTTCAAGACCTCTATGGGAAGCACCTCTGATGCTGCCAGCACCCTTTATCTGCGTCCGGAAACCGCACAGGGCATATTCGTGAACTATCTTAATGTGCAGAAAACCGGCCGTATGAAGATTCCTTTCGGAATTGCGCAAATCGGAAAGGCTTTCCGCAACGAGATTGTTGCACGCCAGTTCATCTTCCGTATGAGGGAGTTCGAGCAGATGGAGATGCAGTTCTTCATTAAGCCGGGCACCGAACTCGAATGGTTTGCAAAGTGGAAGGAAAACCGTATGAAGTGGCACGTAAACCTCGGAATGGGAGCGGAGAATTATCGTTTCCACGACCACGAGAAACTGGCTCACTACGCCAATGCAGCTACCGACATCGAGTTCCGCTTCCCGTTCGGCTTCAAGGAGCTTGAAGGTATCCACAGCCGCACTGATTTCGACCTCGGCAACCACCAGAGGTATTCAGGAAAGAAAATCGAATACTTCGACCCTGAGGAGAACAGGGCTTATACTCCATATGTAGTCGAGACCTCCATCGGAGTGGACCGTATGGTTCTGGCAGTGCTCAGCCATTCCTACAAGGAGGAGACATTGGAGAACGGTGAGACCCGCGTTGTGCTCAGCATCCCGGCTCCTCTCGCACCTGTCAAGGCAGCAGTGCTTCCGCTCGTGAAGAAAGACGGTCTGCCTGAGCTCGCACAGCAGATAATGCAGGACCTCAAGTTCGATTTCAACTGCCAGTACGAGGAGAAGGATTCTATCGGAAAGCGTTACCGCCGTCAGGACGCAATCGGTACTCCGTTCTGCATCACAGTTGACCACGAGTCCCTCAATGACCACTGCGTCACAGTGCGCGACCGCGACACTATGGAGCAAGTACGCGTGCCTATCAGCGAGCTTCACGCCCTGATTGACAAGAAGGTCAATATGAATAACCTCCTGCGCAATCTCTAATGGCTGAGCAGCAGACATTCGCTTCCCTCGGCAAGATGGAAGCCATAAGGCAGCTCTTCGAAGGCAGCGGCTACAAGCCTTTCGAAGAGCCCCTTCACTTCGTTCCGGCTGCAAAATCAGCGGTTTGCACCGCTTCCCGCTGCTTCCTTGAGGGCGTAGATTTCAATCTGGTATATTTCCCGCTCAAGCATCTGGGCTACAAAAGCGTGCTTGCGGCAACCGCAGAATTGTTTGCCTCTATGGCACATCCGCGCACGCTGCAGATTTGCCTCGGGGTTTCCGCGAAGCTGGATTATGAGCAGGTGAAGCTGCTTTGGTCAGGCGTTCTATCCGCTGTACGCGAGTACGGCTACAGCCGGCTTTCACTCGACCTTCAACCTTCACGCAACGGACTCTCGATTAGCGTTACAGCTGTCGGAGAAACGCTTTCACTGACCCAGGCAAGGCGCTCGAAGGCCAAGTCAATGGACCTGATTTGCGTTTCCGGAGCCCTCGGAGCTGCCTATATGGGCTTCCAGGTTCTGGAAAGGGAAAAGGTCCGCTTCGATGCGGGCGCAAGGACCTCCGATGCACTTGAGCAGTACAAGATGCTCGTTGGCTCCTATCTCAAGCCGGAACTCAGCAGCGGAGTAGTCAGCGCCCTGGAAGAAGCGGAAATATATCCTTCCTACGGCTATGCTGTATCGCACGGCCTTTCGGATGCTCTGCTGCGCCTCAGCCGCGACAGTGCGCTCGGAGCAAAGGTTTATGCCGACAAGTTGCCTTTCGAGGGCAATACCTTCTCGCTTGGCGAGGAGATGGATATTGATCCGGTTTCAGCCGCAATGAACGGGGGAGACGATTTCCGCCTGCTCTTCACTATTCCTATCCTTCAAATGGAGAAGTTCCACAAGAACTTCCCGACTTTTGACATAATCGGCCATCTTGCCCTTCCTGAAGCAGGCACAGTACTCGTTACTCCTGACGGCGTGGAACTTCCTGTAAAGGCTCAGGGCTGGTAGGCAAAACATATAATCCGCAAATGAGTTTCGTACACCTTCACCTCCATACCCAGTATTCTATTCTCGACGGCCTCACAAACATCAAAAAGCTGTTTGCAAGGGCGCGGGAACTCGGTATGCCGGCGGTAGCAATTACCGACCACGGCAACCTGTATGCAATGGGGGAACTCTTCAAGGTGGCGAACGACAAGTCCAACAAGGACGCGGACGGCAATTTCATTGTCAAGCCCATTGTAGGTTGCGAGGTCTATGTGACACGTCATTTTGACCACAAAATCAAGGAAAAGGGCTATAATCACCTCATCCTGCTTGCCAAGAACTATGAAGGCTACAAGAACCTGATGAAGATAGTATCTACCGCACATATCGAGGGTATGTACTACCGTCCGAGGGTGAGCCACGAGGTGATAGAGAAGTACCACGAGAACCTTATCTGCAGCTCCGCCTGCCTTGCGGGAGAGGTCCCGAAGGCGATTATGAATGGAGAAATGGACAAGGCCCGTGAAGCAATCGACTGGTTCAAGAATATCTTCGGAGAAGACTATTACCTTGAGGTAATGCTCCATAAGACTGAGGTTCCCGGACTCAGCCTTGAGGTTTACAACGAACAGAAGATAGTCAATGAAGCTATCTTCAAGCTCGCAGAGGAGAAGGGAGTGAAGGTGATTGCTACCAACGACGTGCATTTTCTGCGCAAGGAGGACGGCCCTGCGCACGACAGGCTCATCTGCCTTACCACGAACAGCAACATAGACGATCCGGACAGGATGCGCTACACCCAGCAGGAGTATTTCAAGAGCGAAGAGGAAATGATGGCGCTCTTTCCGGACCATCCGGAAGCGCTTGCCAACACTATGGAGGTGGCATCCAAGATTGAGGCGTACAGCATCTACCGTGACCCGGTGCTTCCGAAGTTCAAAATCGATCCCGCTTTCCTTGAGAACATAGATGAATATCTTTGGAAATACAGCACCGTCATCAAGGAAGGGGAGTATTCTGCAAACGGAGATTACCGTGGCGAGGAATTCTGCAAGTCAGTGGCGTTCCTTTGCCATTTGACCTATGAGGGAGCAAAGGAGCGTTATGGGGAACAGCTTACCGAGGAGCAGGCCAACCGCATAGATTTCGAGCTCAAGACAATATGCAAGATGGGCTTCCCGGACTATTTCCTCATCGTGGCGGACTATATCCGTGCTTCGCGCGCAATGGGGTATCTTGTGGGCCCCGGACGAGGCTCCGCAGCCGGTTCGGTGGTGGCATATTGCTTGAAAATCACCAATCTCGACCCGATAAAGTACCAGCTCCTGTTCGAGCGCTTCCTCAATCCGGACCGTATCAATATGCCGGATATCGACGTGGATTTCGAAAATCTTACAGCGGCGCACGAATATGTGGAAAAGACATACGGTGCCGACCACGTTTCCCGTGTGATTACCTTCGGAACTATGGCCGCAAAGAGCGCCATAAAGGATGTTGCCCGCATTTCCAAAGTATCCATAGAAGAGTCCAACCGTCTGACCAGAATGGTGCCTGACCGCTTGAGCGAGAAACAGACCAAACAATATCTTTTCAATCCTAAACTGGATGAACTCAAACCCGGCTTCAAGGTCGTTGAAATAGACGGAAAGACTTATCAGCAGGGCCTTGAAGATGTTGATGTCAAGATTACGCTCGAGAACTGCTACAGGCTGGTTCCTGAGTTTATCAATGAGCTCGAAAACGGCTCCGAACTCAATAAGGAAGTACTCAAATACGCCAAGGCTCTGGAAGGAAGCATCCGGCAGGTCGGACAGCACGCCTGCGCAACCATCATCGGCCCTTCCAACCTGACCGAGCATATCCCTATTTGCCTTTCGAAGGATAAGGAAACCGACCAGGATGTCTGGACTTCGCAGATAGACGGCCATTACATCGAGAGTGTGGGAATGCTCAAGATGGACTTCCTCGGCCTTAACACCCTTTCCATCATTCACGAGTGTCTGGACAATATCCGCGATCGTTGGGGAAAGGAAATAGACATAGAGGCAATACCTATAGACGATGCTCCTACCTACGAACTCTACAGCCGAGGCGATACTACCGCGGTGTTCCAGTTCGAATCTCCGGGCATGATGAAATGGCTCCAGAAGCTGCATCCTGAGCGTTTCGAGGACCTCATTGCGATGAATGCGCTCTACAGGCCTGGTCCTATGGATTATATCCCGGATTTCGTTGACAGGAAACTGGGCATAAAGCCTATCGAGTACGACCTGCCTGAGATGGAGGAATACCTCAACGACACCTACGGAATCACCGTTTATCAAGAGCAGGTGATGCTTCTCTCCCAAAAACTCGCTGGCTTTACCAAGGGTCAGGCCGACACCTTGCGAAAGGCAATGGGAAAGAAGCTTATAGATGTGCTGAATTCCCTGAAGGACAAGTTTATGGCGGGAGGAATGGCCAACGGTCACCCTGAGAAGGTGCTGGACAAAATCTGGAAGGACTGGGAAAAGTTTGCCCAGTACGCCTTCAATAAGTCCCACGCTACCTGCTATGCCTGGGTAAGTTACCAGACCGGCTACCTGAAATGCCACTATACTGCGGAGTTCCTTGCGGCCAACCTCAGCTGCAACCTCTCCAATATGGAGGAAATCAAGAAGATAATGGCAGATGCCAAAATCCATAAGGTACCTGTCCTGAATCCGGATATCAACGAGTCCAAGGGAACCTTCAAGGTGAATAAGGAAGGTGCCATACGCTTCGGTCTCGGTGGTATGAAGGGCTTCGGTGCCAATGTGGTTTCCGGCATTATGCGGGAGAGGGAAGAGAACGGCCTGTTCACCGACGTGTGGGATTTTGTGGAGCGTATGGCTTTGTTCAATGCCCGTGACCCGAAAAACAATCCTGCAGTCAACAGAAGGGCGCTAGAGTCTCTGGTTTACGCAGGTGCGTTTGATTCTTTCGGCTACAAGCGTACCCAGTTCTTTACTCCTTGCGAGAACGGAGAACTCTTTATTGATGAGCTTTGCCATTACTCAGACTTGTACAAGAATGACAAGCTGGACAATAGCGTTTCCCTTTTCGGTGATATCGAGGAACTCAAGCCTGTACGTCCTGCAATGCCTAAAGCACCGGAATACGAGGACCAGTTTGCCTTGCTGCAGAAGGAAAAGGAGATAGTGGGAATGTATCTGTCCTCACATCCTCTGGACAAGTATGCTTTCACCCTTGAGAATTTCACCAATTGCGGATTGGGAGAGCTGTCTGCCAGGGAGCAGAGCTGCTATGAGTCTCAGAAGGGCGAGAAGGTGGCTCTCGGCGGTATGGTGGTCGCTGTTGACGAGGGCACTTCCCGCACCGGCAAGCCGTACAGCAGAATCACCGTTGAGGATTTCTCCGGACATTATGAGTTCAGTTTCTACGGAAAGGATTATGATGCTTTCAAAGCCAAGGCTTCGCTGCACGAACCTATCTATATCAGTGGAGAAATCAAGCCTAAGTTCTACGGCAAGAAGGATGACCCTAAGCCCGCCAAATTGGATTTCCAGATGAGGGTGTTGGACATATGCTCGCTCGGAACCGTTACCGAGTCCCGTTTGAAGGCCTTCAAGGTGCACGTCAACGGCAATGCGATTACTCCTGAGTTCCGTGCGGACTTCACTAAGCTTCTGCGCCAGAACAAGGGACGAACTCCTTTAAGCATAGTGCTCTTCGACACGAGAAACAATTGCAATGTCGAGCTTGCTTCCAAGAAGTTTGCAGTTGATATCACCCCTGATTTCATTGCCGGAATCAAGCGTTTCGGACTCGAATATTCCCTGGTGAAGGGGTAAAAGACCAGTTTTTGGCCCAAATCCATAACTTTTTTGTTAAATGTACAAATAATTAGGGTGTTATGCAAAGTCATCCTCTTTTTTGGTCTTGACTTGCGTTACTGTGCACCTTTGGGCTACGGCGGAGCATTCGCTGTGCTTTCACGAACTAAGTCTGAATTTTGGCTTAGCCCGAATCCGCAATTTTCAATAATCAAAAACTATAAAATCAGCTTTGCCAGCCTCATTCGTTCAGCTTTACACTTGATTTGAGATGCGGAATTCTTAAAATCTTATAAAAACTTTCCCTTAACAAAAACTTTAAAAACTGATGGCTATTTTGAAAAGTGCTCAAAATTATGCCTGAATTATTAAAGTAAACACATCATAAAAAGTGTAATATTTCTTGTAATATGCCTAAAAAAGTGTAAATTGCACTTTGAAACGAAATAGCCTTATGCAAAGAGATATTTATAAGCAACTGCTTGAGTGGAAGCGTAACAGAAGCCACCATCCTCTCCTTCTCACCGGTGCTCCTATGGTAGGAAAAACTTATATCATCAAGGAGTTCGGAAAAACCGAATACGTCAATTTTGCCCGCTTCAGTTTCCTTGACCAGCCCATACTCAAGTCCATCTTCCGCAACCAGCCCGAAGTGACCAAAGTGCTCCGAATGCTGTCCACCCTTTTCCGTCGCGACATCACTCCGGGGGAGACCCTTCTCATCCTTGACGATATTCAATATTGCCCCGATGCCGTAGAACTCCTTCGTGACTTCAGCGAAGATGCACCAGCTCTCGACCTTATCGCCTGCGGCACTTTCTGCGATGGAGATGTTGCTTACGAAAAGATTCCTTTCGATGCGCTTGACCAGTTGACCCTCCATCCGATGAACTTCTCAGAGTATCTGCTCGCGATGGATCAGAAATACCTTTACGAACTCTTACAGAAAAGGCAGTGGGACAGCATCCGCGCCCTATCTTCAACTTTTGAGGACTATCTGAAGCAATATTGTTTCTGCGGAGGAATGCCTTCTGTTGTTGCAGCCTATGCCGAGAACAAGGAACTCGGACCTTTTGCTGTTCGTCAGATGCATTCGCACATCCTTCAGGCTATTGAAACCAATCTCACACGCAAGCAGAAGGAAGTCTGGGATGCTGTCCATACGAGGATGACTCAGGAGAATCACAAATTCATCTTTGCCGATATCAAAAAGGCTGCCCGCTTCAAGGATTATATGCCTGCTGTCCGGCAACTGGTACAGAAGGGGCTGCTTTACAGAACCGACAAGGTCTCAACAGCCTCGCTACCTCTGGATTATTATAGGGATGAAGACTCCTTTGTCCTATATCCTTTGGATACAGGCCTTCTCGGAGCAAAGCTCGGTGTGGAGCCGGAGGAGCTGCTGCTCGGAGCGGCGCTGAGTGACGGCTATAACGATGCTTTTCCGCGCCAGCTTATCTCCCAGAAACTGAGGTCTATGGACTTCCCGGTTTATTATTATGCAAGGACGGGCTCTCTTGTTGCTATGGATTATATTATCCAGACATCGGCAAGAATAGTTGCAGTCGAGGTGAATGCCAGTCCGAACGGCAATTCCAAGGCCCTCAAAACCTTTATGGCTGCGAATCCGGGCCGCCAGGGCATACGCGCCTCGCTCGAAGCCCATACCAAATCCGCCTTGATGGAGACCATTCCTCTATATGCTATGGATTCCTTCCTGGATTCGTTATAGACTTGCTCTATAATTCATTATATTTGTGCACAACTATAAAACCGCATTATTATGAATAGATTTATCTCAGATTCCATTCGTTATATTGGCGTTGACGATACCGGAATCAAGCTTTTCGAAAACCAGTTTGCGCTTCCTGACGGAATGTGCTACAACTCATATCTCATCCTTGACGAAAAGGTTGCCATACTCGATACTACCGATGCGCGCACAGCGCAGTTGTGGAAGGACAGGCTTCACGCTGAGCTTGGGGGACGCACTCCGGATTATCTGGTTGTGCACCATATGGAGCCGGACCACGCTGCCCTCATTGCCGAAACGGTAGCAGAGTATCCTGAGATTACGGTCGTGGCTTCCGCCAAGGCGCTTGCTATGATTCCTCTTTATTTCGAGAACTTCAGCGCCAAGACTCTTGCTGTCAAGGAAGGCGATGTACTCGAACTCGGCTCCCACAGCCTGCATTTCATTGCGGCGCCTATGGTTCACTGGCCGGAGGTGATTATGAGCTACGAGCCGAGCGAGAAGGTGCTCTTCAGCGCTGATGCCTTCGGCAAGTTCGGAGTATATGACGCTGACGAAGGAGACTGGGCCTGCGAAGCCCGCCGCTACTATTTCAACATAGTCGGCAAATACGGCGCACCTGCAAAACTCGTTCTCGAGAAGGCAAAGAAGCTGGATATCAAGACCGTATGCGCCCTTCACGGACCTATCCTCCAGGGCGAATTGCTCGCGGAGGCTCTGCGTCTCTATACGATTTGGACTGGCTATGGTGTGGAGACCGAAGGCGTGTTTGTGGTTTACGGTTCCCTTCACGGCAACACCGCAAAGGCCGCAGAGAAGCTTGTTGAAATTCTCCAAGCCAAGGGCTGCCCTAAAGTTGCCTGCGCCGACCTCTCGGAGGAAGACTTCCACGAGTGCATTGAGGATGCTTTCCGTTACGGGCGCGTAATATTTGCAGCTCCGACTTATGAAGGCGGAGTATTCCCTAAGATGGAGCAGCTTCTCACCCACCTTGCGCACAAGTGCTGGCAGGGCAAGAAGGTAGGCCTGGTGGAGAACGGCTCCTGGGCTCCAGCTGCCGCCCGCACTATGCGTGCAGCGCTCGAAAGGATGAAGGATATCACCATAGTCGAGCCTTCAGTTACAATCAAGGGAGCTTTGAAGACTTCCGATATTTCGGCTCTCGAAGCTCTTGCCGATGCGATTCTTTCATAGAATATTATTGCTCTTCGGCCTTGCCCTTCTGCCGCTCAGCGCTATTGCCGGGCCGGCAGAGCAGCGGCAGGTCAAAAAGAAGGTGGTGCGGAAAGCCGTGCAGCCTACTTTTGAGGAACTTTCTATGCCTGACATCGATACCCTCAACGCTGCTATAGTTGAGGCGGACAAGCAGAAGCGCACCGCTGTCACGCAGACCAGCCTTACCCGAATCTCTCCGGAGGTCCTTTCGAGGGGCTATGCAACCTTCGGTACCCCTGACCTTATCCGCATACTCCAGCAGCTGCCGGGAGTGGCTTCCGGAACGGAGCTTATGAGCGGCCTGTATGTGCGCGGAGGCGACGGTTCCGACAACCTCTTTCTGATAGACGGAGTGCCTATGTATCAGGTGACCCATCTGATTGGCCTGTTCTCATCTTTCAATACCGATGTGGTTCAGAATGTGGATTTCTACAAGGGAGGCTTCCCGGCGCGCTACGGCGGAAGGCTCTCTTCTGTTGTGGATGTGAGCGTGAACGAAGGCGGTTTCGACAGCTGGCACGGCAGCGCTTCGCTCGGCCTGGTGGATGGGCGCATCCAGGTGGACGGACCGTTAGTCAAAGGCAGGACTTCCCTCAATTTAGGTATGCGCCGAACCTGGACGGATATAGTCAAGGGCATAGCTATGCTCTTTATTACCAATCCTTTGGATGAAGAGATGGTGGCATCTTCGCACTACGATTTCGGGGATTTCAACCTCAAACTAACCCATAAGTTTTCCGAAAACAGCAAGCTCATCTTTTCGGCCTATTACGGGCAGGACTTCGGCAACGCGATGATGCGTATGCACGACGAAGTGGACCCTGAAACCAATACCAAAAGCAGTGCGGCTCTGGATTTCGACCTGCGTTGGGGCAATACTCTCGGCACCCTCAAATGGGAAAAGAAGTGGACTGAGACCCTGCTGATGGATGCGCAGCTCTACCATACCCGCTATGCTTCCAATATGGGCTTCCTGACCGATATGTATGAAGAGGCGGTAAACGAAAATGGCAACAAGGAAAGTGCGACCATCAAGCTTGATGAATTCAACCGTTCCCGTGTCTTCGACACCGGTGCCAGCGTCAATTTCTACTCCAAGCGTTTCTCTGCCCATTCGCTGCGTTTCGGCGGGGACTTCGTGGCGCATACTTACGACCCTGACCGTTCGTCCAGTACGGACATTCTCTATAACGGGCTGAGCCTGCTCAAGGAAGAGGATGCGCAATCCAAGACTTACGGCGGGGGAGAGCTGGGCCTGTATTTCGAGGATGAAATATCGTTCTCCGAAAGAGCGAAGCTCAACCTGGGCCTTCGCAACTCCCTTTTCTTCGTGGCGGGCAAGGTCTATGAGAGGCTTGAACCCAGAGTTGCGGCGCGCGTTTTCCTGAGCGACAACCTGTCCCTGAAGGGCTCCTGGTCCACTATGAACCAGTTCTCCCATCAGGTGGCGGCGACCTATCTCGACCTGCCTACCAACCTTTGGATGCCTTCTACCGCACTCATCAAGCCTATGCATTCGGACCAGGGTGTGTTGGGTTTCATCTACAAGTTCTCGCGGGGCCTCAGCCTCGACGTGGAGTGCTTCTACAAGCGGATGACCAATATGTATGAGTACACCGGCGTCAACACTATGCTCCCGCAGATCGACCGTTGGGAGGATGTGTTCAGTGAAGGCAAGGGCCGCGCCTACGGAGCAGAGCTCAGCATCGAATACCGCACGCGCAATCTCCAGCTCGGAGCCAACTACACCCTTTCCAGGAGCGAGCGCTTCTTTGAGAATTCATATTACACCTGGTACCCGGACCGCAACGACAACCGTCACCGCATCAATCTTACCGGCTCCTACCGCTTCAACCGCCGCTTCGAGCTGTACGCTGGATGGATATTCCATTCGGGCAACCGTTTCACGGGCAAGAGCGCCTATGTTTGGGACCAGGAGAATGGGGTGCAATATGAAATCTACGGCTCTCCAAACAACTACACCCTGCCGCCTTATCACCGGCTGGACCTCGGCTTCAACTGGCACCACAAGACCCGCAAGGGAGGGGAGCGCACCTTCAATATCAGTGTATATAACGCCTACTGCCACATCAACCCTATGTTCGGTATGATAGAAGAAAGGGATGGAAAGATGGTGGGCATTGCTTACGGCTTGATACCTATAGTACCGTCTATCAGTTATTTATGGAAATTCTAAAGAAATACTCAATATTGTCCCTGCTCGCAGCAGCCTGCCTTTTCAGCTCCTGCGAGGAGGAGTTTGACGCGAAGGTTGAGGATACCAGCCCGAGGATTTTCCTGCAGGGAATGGTAAGTCCCTTCAGCAGCTCGCCTATTTATGTCTATAAGGCAGTGTCCGTCGGAGGAACGCGGAGCGATGCTCACAACTACACCTTGAGAGATGTGTCCCTCAAGGTCAACGGCACTGAGGTCGGACTTGCCGAAGAAGGCAATCTCGGCTGGCGCAGTGAGGTGGATTACAGCGAAGGGGATGAACTGGAGTTTACCATTTCCACCAAGGAAACCGGCGTTGCAACGGCGGGCACAACCATCCCTGAGATGCTGGGCTTTTCGGCAGATTCCAGTATGGTTGAAGGAAATATTATCTACAACATCCAGTTTGATGAGTCCTTAGATGAAGACAGCAAATTTGCAGTGGCTGTCATCCGCACCGACGACCAATTCAGAAACATCGCCTCAATGCCACTTTCAAAACCGGGCTCGGATGAAACTCTGCTCGGTGCTTTGTCTCCGGATTTCAGGGAGGTCCGCTTGCCTTTCCTCTATGTCTGTGAAGCCTTGGATGGTGCCATATTCAATGGAAAGGAGGTCGGCTCGGACAAGCGTCTGAGCGTAGAAGTGTCGTATATTGAATCTGAAGGTCAGGATTATATGCTTCTGCTTTATACCCTTTCGGAAGAACTTTACGGCTATCTGAATGCCGAATACAATAAAAACAACAATGTGCTCTCGATGCTCGGCCTTGCTCCGTCCAATTTCGCGTACAGCAATGTGGACGGCGGCTATGGCGTGCTTGGGGGATATTCACTCAGGGGATGGATAAAGTAAAGGAATATGCATTGGTGACCGGAGCCAGCTCCGGCATCGGTTACGCTTACGCAAGGGAACTTGCTTCCCGCGGCTACAATCTTGTGATTGTAAGCAACGAGGGACCGGCGCTTGAGGAGAAAGCGCAGATTATCAGGACGGACTATCCGGTTGAGGTTGAGGCTGTTACTATGGACCTAGGAACTCAGGATGCGGCAAAGCAGCTTTACTGCTGGTGCAAGGAAAGGCAGTTGGAAGTGGAGTTTCTGGTCAATAATGCGGGGGTGTATCACGACAGGGATTTCCTCGATGATTCGGAGCAGTTCAATTCGCTGATTCTGATGCTTCACGTCCATACTCCTGCTATGCTTCAGTACTATTTCACCAAGGATATGGTGGAACGCGGGCACGGTCACGTTATCAATATGTCCAGCGTTACTTCTCTATTCGGCATCCAGAGGATGGCGACCTATTCTTCAACCAAAGGCTTTCTGCAGCTCTTTTCCCGCTCGACCTATGTTGAACTGAAGGATAAGGGGGTGAGCGTGACCTGCGTCCGGCCGGGAGCAATCGCTACTACCCTGTACAACCTGAAGCCGGCCGCGATGAAGGCGGGACTGCTGGTGGGCTACATTATGACTCCGGAACGCCTTGCGCGCAGAGCGGTCCGTGCTGCACTTCGCGGCCGGCCTCAAATTACGCCGGGCTTCTACACCAAGCTGCTGAATGTGCTGGTAGCCCTGATTCCAACCTGGATGCTGCGACTTATCCGCAGGCTGAAGATTTTTTAAGATATGGCTCCGATTATCGTTACAGGCGCTAGCGGCAGTATGGGCAAGGTCGCCGCACGGCAATTGGCACAGGAAGGAGTGCCTGTGATTCTTGCCTGCCGCAATCTCGAACGCGGGCGCAAGGTGATGGATGAGATTCTTGCCTGCGTGCCGGATGCGCAGCTTGAGCTCCTGCTTCTGGACCTCGAGTCCGAGGCGGGTGTGCGCAGCTTCGTGCAGGCTCTTCAGGGCCGTCCGCTTGCGGGAATATTCAATAATGCGGGGACTATGTGCCGCCGTTTCAGCCTGGCTGCTGACGGCAGGGAGAAGACTATGACGGTCAATTTCTTTATGCCCGCGCTACTTACGCGTCTTCTATTGCCCCAGTTCGAGCCGGGTGCCAGGATAGTCAATATGGTTTCCCTTTCTTTGAAATATTCCACCCTGCGGCTTGAGGAACTTTCTCCTTCGGAGAAGGACTTCGGGCAGATACGCACTTACGGGAAGAGCAAGCTGGCGCTGCTCTATTGGACCATAGCGCTGGCTGAGCACTATCCTCAGTTCAGGGTGAATGTTTCGGACCCGGGCATTGTGGACAGCAAGATGATTAGGATGGACCGCTGGTTCGACCCCCTAACCGATATTTTCTTCCGCCCGTTCACCAATTCTCCCCAGAAGGGAGTCAGGCCTGCCCTCGCAGCCCTTCGCGCCGAAGACTCACTGCGTTACTATGTCGGCAAACGCTCCC
>SAMEA3663028__coassemble_79_pt1 | contig 47499 bp, 38 predicted proteins | sample SAMEA3663028__metabat2_high_PE_014 | metagenome-assembled genome bin SAMEA3663028 (sample SAMEA3663028) | pig gut metagenome | biome: pig gut; feature: pig-associated habitat; material: faeces | place: France | collected 2012 | reverse complement strand
CTGGACTGCGCCAGAACCCAGCTGCGCTACATAGAGGACAATCTTATTGCACCTGACGGTGAATGGTACTGGTCGCGCCGCGCTGACGGTTCAATCAATACTGAAGATGACCGTGCAGGCTTCTGGAAGTGCCCGTATCACAACGGCCGTATGTGTATGGAACTTCTGGACAAGTATCCAGAACTGTAATTTTGAGTCTCTTGTCCACTTATATTTCGTAGAATCCCCTGGCTGTCAGCAGTTTGCACTTTTATCTTGTCCACATCTAAATGATTGTGGACTGGATTTGTCTTTGTACCTTTGCATTGTTGAACTATGAATTACGGTTACCAAATGGTTTCAGTGCTTGAACTGTGAAAAACTTCAAATGTTTTATTTGTTAATGATATGAAAAAGGCTATTAAGATTTTGGTTGGAATCGGCCTCGTGCTGGCCGGACTTACTTGGATTCTCAGTGTGCTGGGAGTTGTTACGGTTAATTTTTTCTTTCCGGGATGGTGGACTCTGTTCATTATAGTTCCGTGTTTTCTGAATCTCTTTACGGACCACGACCGCACCGGTTCGCTTTTCGGAATCCTGCTTGGAGTTGTGATGCTGCTCTGCGCCCAGGGTACTCTGCTTTGGGGAGATTTCTGGAAGTTCGCGCTTGCAGCCCTTGTGATTATGATTGGACTGAAGTTCATTTTCGGAAAGTCGTGGGTGTTCGGTGCTGAGGGTGCTCCGGATGCGAAGAGGGAAGTGAAGAACATCGAGCGTGACGGCAAGAATATCCGTATGTACGAGGTGCAGTTCGGAAAAGAGTTTTTGACTTTCGATGATGAGGTTTTTGAGGGTGTTGATGTGAAGGCGGGTTTCGGTGCAGTGCGTCTGGATTTGCGCAAGGCCCATATCCAGCCTGATGCTCTGATCCGTTTGGACTGTAGTTTCTGCGGAGTGGAGATTCTGGTTCCGGACAATATCGTTGTGAAGATTGCCACCGATGCGGCTTTCGGCGGTATTAATGATGACAGGAAGAACAAGCCGTCCGTGGGTGAGGTTACACTCTATATTTCCGGCTCGATTAATTTCGGCGGAGTTGAAATCAAGTAGCTATGAAAAAGATTATGATTTGCGGCCTTGCCGCGCTTGCGATGCTTTGCTCATCGTGCATTCACATTGACAATTGGGATTATTACCGTTTCAATGATGTCCAGATTTCAGAGTATGTGACCGGTCTGGATATAGAATGGGTGGATTCCAGGGTGGATATCTGCTATTGGGATAAGCCTTATACGAGGATATATGACAACTCGGATATGAGTGCTCCTTCCTACTACAGGATGGACGGAGGCGTTCTGGTGGTCCGGGACTCCGATAACGGACACGGGGTTTACGGCAAGACCCTTACCGTTTGCCTGCCGGAGGGGACTGTGCTGAATTATTGCGATATTGATGTTGTGTCTGCAAATGTGTATGCGGATGTGGATACCAAGGATTTGGATATTGATTCCGTTTCGGGTAATGTGTGGTATTCGACCTGGTATGCCCCATACGATGTTGATATAGATACGACTTCGGGCTGCGTGACGATTGCTTTTCCGGATACTTTCGGTTTTACCTGCGATTTCGACAGCGTTTCCGGCGGATATTCCTCCGAGTTCCGTGTAGTTATCCGTGACGGCTATATCTGCTACGGCGATATGTTCTCCTCCATCGAGGTCGATACCGTCTCCGGCAATCTCGACCTGGTGGTCAACTATTCTCCCGGTTCGTACACCAGAGGGTCTTCTCCTGCACAGCCTACCTGCCTCCGCCGTCAACCGCAAACTCCGGATAGGACGGTGAAATTGTAAGTTGCTTATAATTAAGTATTTAATTTTTTCGTATGGGTGAAAACCACCCATACGAATTTGTTATCACCCTTGATTATCAATATGTTACAATTTCACCCTGCAAGAACTTGCGAAGCGAATCGGTGTTAAAGCCAACCCAGGAGTCGAGAATGCAGTGGCATTTGCCTTCGATTTCTTCACGGGAATTGGTTGTCGGAAGGCCTATTGTGAAAATCCCCGAGGACATTCCTGCCTGAAGTCCGGTAAAGGCATCTTCAAACACTACACATTCATCTATGCCGCAGCCAAGTGCTGCTGCCGCCTTCAGATAACAATCCGGGTCGGGCTTTGAAGCGCTGAAGTCCTCGGCAGTAAGAATCCTGTCAAACATTGAGACAAATTCCGGGTAGGCTGCTTGGAAACTTTGAAGTTTGACCCGTCCGCTGCTGGTAACGATAGCAGTCTTTATTCCTTCCTTTTTCAAATCGGTGATAAAGTCCACCACTCCCGGATATGGAGTGAAGTCCATAGAAGCTTCGAGTTCTTTGAGTTTTGCAATGAGTTCCTCCTGAACTTCCTTCTGCGGGAAATAGGTCTTGAATATCTGAACCAGGGTTGTCCCTTTGATTCTGTTCGCAAAATCCGGGATATCAGGATGATAGCGTTTTGCTATCCCGTTCCAGAATTTGCTGTATTGACCCTCGGTATCAATAAGGGTTCCATCCAAATCAAACAATGCCGCTTTCAGAATGCTATCCATAATGACCAACTGTGTTTTCTGCGGCAAAGATAATTCTATTTCACGAGAAATTTCTGGCCTTTTTGATTGTATCGTAGGCTTCGTTTACCTCCTTGAACTTCTGCTCTGCGTCCTTTTGAGCCTGAAGACTTTGGGTAGCATATTTGTCAGGGTGGAACTTGATGGCAAGCTTGCGGTATGCGGCTTTGATCTCATCTATGCTTGCGCTTTGCTGCACACCGAGTACGCGATAGGCAGCTGCGCAGGAGTTGTCACTCCTGGTTTGGCTGTTTTGACGATAATAACTCTCCCTGGCATTTTGCCAACTTCCTCCGTTTCCCCATCCGTCCCCGCTCCGGCCTTGGCCGTTTTGCCAATCGCCACGGGTGCTTTGCTGCCTCTCGTCGCTGCGGGTATGACGATGCCTGCCGCCCAGAAGAATGTAGAGCAGATATGACAGAAGGAGTGTCTGTATAAGGAAGCTGAACATATAACTACTTAACTATAAGGGCAATTATGAGAATAATAGGAAGAGCCCAGGCAATGGCATATACTATTTTCTGCCAGGTTTTCATTGCTGACCAGGCATAGGCGAACTGGGCCTTAGAGACGCTGAGCCGGGCCTGCATCTTTTCTTTCCAGAGCTGGAATTTGCTTATTCCTGGTTTGGCCTTGGCATTTCCGCCAGACTTTTTGCCTTTGACTTTTACCTTTACGCTGACAGATTCCTTCTTTCCGTTGAAAGCTCCTGCCAAAGTGACAGTCATATCTTTGGTGGCTCTTGTGGACCAGCAGACTTTGCTACCGTTGTCCGGTACGGCATACCGTTGCGTCGAATCACCGTCATCCACAGTCAAAAACAGCGAATCAGGTGTTTCGCTGCTCCAATTGACCGTAAAACAGTCTCCTTTATTTACACTTTTATGCTCTGAAGTCAATGACAATTTTTCTTTCATTTCTATCGTTTGTTAACTCCCTTATTATCATCAACTATTATGCCTGAACTGGCTGAAGCGAAGGCATTCTGCGCGGGATTGTTTCACCAAACGATTTTGAACAGTTTTCCTGATGTGAGATGAGGTGGGAAAAGTGTGTGAAAGGAATGTCGATTGCGGCATTTGCAGTATATTTGCGCTATGATAGCAAGTGCAGAATTTGTGAAGGAGGCTTTCGTGAGGTTCAATGCCGAGATTTTCAGCGGACAGCTGCCGGTACCGCACATACAGTTGAGCAGAGCAAGGTCTTTCCTCGGGAAATTGAAGTATAAGGTGACTCCAGGGGCATTTGGACGAAAGACTGTGTGCAGTGATTACACACTTATTATAAGCACTTTATATGATTTGCCGCAGGCCGAGCTGGAGGATGTGGTCATTCACGAAATGATTCACTATCTGCTTATGATTCGAGGCATCGAGGACAGCTCAGCGCACGGTCCGCAGTTCCGCTCATATATGAACGCAATCAATGAGCGCTTCGGAAGGAATATTACCGTCAGTCACAAGGGTCGGGCTGCAGACACAGGGAGGATGCACTATGTCGGCATCTGTGAACTTAACGGTGTGGTTAAGCCCGTCGGTGCCTCAGTCGATAAAGTCCGCAAACTCCAGCAGGAGGATAAGGTGGGGCTTATTGTCTGCTCCAAGGATATGGCCCCACGCCTTGCAGCAGGCGTCCGCAAAATTTTCCCCGTCAGCAAAATCGACTGGTATGTCACCAATCACCCTTATTTCAGCAAGTTCCCTCACCTTCGCACCGTCAAAATGTACCTCGTTCCCCGCACCGAACTCCCGACACTGACCGGCCGGAATGACCTCGGGGGCTATTGATTTCGTGAAGAGTGAAATTGTAACATATTGATAATCAGGGGTAATAACAAATTCGTATGGGTGAAAACCACCCATACGAAAATATTAAGTACTTAATTATGAGCAACTTACAATTTCACTGTCCTATCTAACTATGCGGTTGACCACCAGGCTACCGGCAGCCCGTACAGGAGAAGGGTCTGTGGTGTACAAACCGGCAGGCAGCTGCCCTCCAGGACCCATAGCCGCCCATGGCTATGTGAATGGGTGGCGCGCAGCGCCGGGATGGAGCGAAGCGGAAGGTCTCGGAGGGCACTGCCTGCCGGAGAATACTTACAGTGAAAGCTCCGAGCGGCGGACAAAGGAGGAGGGGAGAGGCATTTCGTAAACGGAGGAGCGTAGCATAGCGCGGAGCTCATCAAGAGAAGCGCAACTGCGCTGGGACTCGACGCTAATCGGTTCCCCAATTGCCAGTCTCACATCCTTTCCCTTTTTGTTAAGCACCTCAGAGGGCAGTCGCAGCAGCCTCACCGAAGAACTGATAAGCCCCAGAGAATAATAGAAAGGTGAATTTCCGTCAAAAAAGCGCACCGGCACAACCGGCACTCCAGCTTTGCGGATTAGTTTGATTGCAGGTTCCTGCCACTGCCTGTCACGCACGCAGTGCTCCCGCAGCGACAAATCCGAAACAGCTCCCGAAGGCATAATCCCCATCGCACCGCCGCCGCGCAGCTGCTCCAGAGCCAGCCTCACCCCGCGGATGCTCTCCGCCTGCGCGGCGGTGCGCACATCCCCGGTAGGAATCACTGTAATGAAATTGTCCCTGAGTGCCTTCACATAGGAAAGCAGTTTATTGACCATCACCTTGTAGCCTGGGCGCAAATGCCCGAAAAGGTCTATAAGCGAAATGCCGTCAATATGTCCGTACGGATGGTTGCTTATCGTAATGAACGGCCCGTCAGGGAGCGAAGACAGCCTTGAAGCATTACCGACCTGATAATCGACTCCTATGCCCTTGAGAAACTCGCAGGCAAACTCCGGACCGCTAAGATGCGCATAACGGTCATACATCGCATTGACATCATCAATGTTGAGAATCTTGAAAAGCGCCCTGGTCAGCCTCTGACCGCCAGGACTCGACAGCTGGGGAACCAATTCCCCGAATTGTTCAGGAGAAATTACAGGCATCTCTACAAAATCGGTGAAAACAGTCTGGCGAATGATTCTTTGAACTTCTCCCAAGATGAACGCTTGCGCCACTGCTCCAGACTCACGCGGGTGCTTATATTCATATCCGCAAGGAAAGCATCGCGAAGCTTCCTGGCAACATCCTTATCGTATATGAACGCATTCACCTCGAAATCCTGCTCGAAACTGCGCACATCCAGATTGGTTGACCCGACGGTGCACACTGTGCCATCTGATACTATAGTCTTTGCGTGGAGGTATCCGCCTCCGTAGAAATATATTTTGACTCCCGCTGTCAGAGCCTCCTCGACATACGAACGCGAAGCCAGCGGAACCAGTATGCCCTTATCTCCGTGGTACGGGATAATAACCCGCACGTCCTTGCCCGCCAGAGCAGCATTCTTGAGTGCCATCATCACCGGCTCGGTAGGAATGAAATAAGGCGATTCTATATAGACATAGCGCTCTGCCTGAGTAATGAGGCGTATCATTCCCTGCATGGAAACCTTCCATTCATCCATAGGCCCGGAGGTCGCAATCTGGACTATGGACTCGCCAACGCTCTCAACCTGAGGGAAATAACGCTTCCCGCTGACAAAGCGCTTGGTGCAGAACTGCCAGTCAACGAGGAAAGCGGTCTGAAGTTCGGCAGCGGCAGGGCCGTGAATGCGGATGTGGGTGTCGCGCCACTGGCCGCCGCGTATGCCCTTTGAGTAGCGGTCCGCAATATTCATCCCTCCGAGATAGCCGATTTTGCCGTCAATCACGACTATTTTGCGGTGGTTGCGGTAATTGGTTGTGGTCGAGAGGAAGGGGAATACAACGGGCAGAAAGGCCTTGACCTGCACACCGCCCTTGCGCAGCCAGCGGTAGAAGCGGTGGCGCGAAAGGTTGGCCGCCGAATCATAGGTCACCCTCACCTCAAGTCCGCGCGCTGCCAGTTCGCGCAACTTACTGCCGACTTTGCGGCCGATATTGTCATCCTCGAACTTGAAGAACTCGAAATGAACGTGGTCGGTGGCCTTGTCCATATCTTCGAGCATATCGTCCATCATTTCGTCGAAGGTGGTGTAGATGCGCACATCATTGCCCGCAAGCGGAATGGCCTTGTTGGTCATCCAGAGCAGGGTGGCAATATCGTCGTGCCCGCAGGGGACATCCCTGCGAAGCATAGAACTGTTTGCCTTGGCGACTTCGTCCTTGAGCTCACCCAGATGATTGTCGCTGATCAGCCTTTTCTTCCGCTGCTGCGTGCCGAAAAGAAGATACAATACAACACCCACAACGGGCAGCAGGACGAGGACAAGAATCCAGGCAAGCGTGCGTATAGGGTGACGGTTCTGCGCGATGATGGCTATCACCAGCGAAATCAGCGCAAGAGTCAGGAGAATGTTCAGTACCTGGTTCATTTCTTAGGCGGATCTATACCCGCATACCCCTTGGCATCAATAAGGAATGAAACTGCATACATAAGGAAGATAATGAAGAATATTGCTATTCCGCATATATCCAGGACGCTCAGGTTGATGCCTGTTCCGAAGATGCTGACCGGAACGCGCACGCTCCTGATGGAAGCAGAGCAGACAAGCACCGTATTGATGATGGCAGCAATGATTCTGAACTCGGTAGGTCCAATTTTGGCGTAGGTAAGCCTGAACTGGCCCTTGAGATGTGCATTGATGCTGACATTGACTGTCATAAGAAGGTAGGCTATGAGGATGAGCATTGCTATTCTCATATCCATCAGAGGGGACAGTCCGAGTCCGATGAACATAAGCATCTCATTGATGCAGTCGAGGCTGTGGTCGAGATAATAACCATAAACCGGCCTCTGAGTCTTGCGCACCCTTGCGAGAGTGCCGTCAAGGGAATCACCGTACCAGTTTATGAGAAGGCCTGCGGTTGCGAGCCATAAGTAATCCGGTGAAATGCGGGTCAGGGCATAACCTACGGCTATCATAACTGAACCGCAGAATCCGATAAATGAAAGGAAGTCCGAGGTGACCCATTTGGGCTGGCGCTCTGCAAGCCATACGAGGGCTTTTTTCTCAAGACCGTTGAGAATGGATGTCTGTATTCTTTCTGCTTGTTTTATTTCCATAACAACACAAGTTTAACCTAACCCAAATTAAAGGGATTTTTTTTAAATTTGTGAGCAAATATATTTCCAAATTTGATACTTGGGACGTATAGCTTTACAATCAAACTGCAAAATGTACAAGAAAAACGCCAAAAAAGACCAATTCAGAGATGCTTTAATCATCTGTATGCGCACGAAGAGCTTTTCTGACGTGACAATCAGTGACCTTTCGAGGGTGTCCAATGTCAGTCGTGTCACATTTTACCGTTATTTCTCCAATACGACGGATGTGCTGGAATACCTTTGTGACAGCCTTTTCGAGGAGACAGAAGGTATGGATGAACTGAAATTGAGCAGGGATGATTCTTTTGTCATCTCATTGCTTCAATACCTTATGGAGCGCTCCGAACTGCTGGACGCAATCTACAGGAGCCGCCGGATTGACCTTTTCGAAAAATCTATGGCAAGGCACGTGAATAAAGTAAGTTCAGATTTGCTTCCGGAACTCAGTGAACTTGAGCAGCAATACATCACAGCCGCATACCCAGCCGCTTTTTCAGCAGCCTTTGCTTCAATAATATCAGTTTGGGCGCAGAACGGCAAGAAAGAAACTCCTCATGATATTCTGCGCATTTTCAAAAACGACCTTATTCACCTATGAGCAAACTGAGAATATTGATAGCGGGCATACTTCTTCTGGCGGGGCAAGCCGCATTTGCCGGGGAAGTGGACAGTCTGTTCGTTGATGCCAGAGGGTCTTTCCGCGCTGCAATTGGCGGCTCCTCTTTCGAGACTGTACTTGCTCCGGAATATCTCAATATCCACATTTTCGGCACTATCAACGAGCAGTTCAGCTACAGGGTAAGGCAGAGGCTGAATGTCCCTATCGATTCTTCCAATCCGTTCAGGGCAACGGATTGGATGTGCCTGAATTGGAAGCCGAAGGACAATATTAAACTGTATGCGGGCAAGACGGCCATTATGATCGGCGGCTACGAATATGACTCCGCGCCCGCGGATGTATATTTCTACAGCCTTTTCTGCAATGGCTTCAGCCAATATTTCGCTTTCAGCGCGGGAGCGGAATATACTTTTGCTCCGGGACAGACCCTTGCGGTGCAGATATGCAATTCGCCCCTGACCACAAGCTATGACGAGAACTATGCCTACAATCTTGGGTGGATAGGTCACTTTGCCCCGTGGTGGGAGACAATATGGACTTACAATCTGGTGGATGATCCGCGCGGCTCTAAGATTCAGTACATTGCCTTGGGCAATCACTGCGTATGGGGGCCGCTGGCTTTTGACCTGGATTTTTTCAATAGGGCATCGTCCAGGCAGAGGCAGTATCTGCTTTCCGATTTCAGCCTTATTTCCAAGATGATTTACCGTATCGGCAATTGGAATCTGTGCGCCAAGTTGGGCTATGAACACAATGATTACAGCAATGTGGATGAGGACGGATTTGCCTATGACACTATTGTCGCTCCGGGTACAAATTATTGGTACGGAGGCTGGGGGGTCGAGTATTTCCCTTTGGGCAATGAGCGCATCAGGCTGCACCTTGCCGGTTTTACAGACAATTTAACCCGCGGTCATACGATAACCACGGGTGTGAAATGGCGTTTCGATATCATCAAACGCTAGTTTTTGTCACGCAGTTTCGGACGTTTGTTGTGTTGTCTTGACCATTCTCCATAGATTTCGCTCACATTTCCGGCTGTAATGAAAGCTTTGATTTCCTTCTTTTTGATGTATTGCATCAGGTCGGAGAATTCTGTCTGGGTCAGAAGGGTCTGAATTTCCCTTGACGGCTTGTTGGTGTATCCTCCCACAACTTCATACAGGGAGCAGCCGCGGTGCAACTCATTGATGATGAATTCCCGAAGCTGTTCGAAATCATCAGTTATGATGCAGACTCTCTTGCGGTTGTTGATTGAGGCTGTGAAGTAGTTGACTACCACACCGTTAATCCAGGTTCCTATGAGTCCGATTATCACCAGTCTGAAAGGATTGATTGCAAAGGCTGTGCAGCAGATGACGGCTCCCGCGACGGTAACGGACATTCCAATGTCGAAGTGCAGGTATTTGTTGATGATTTTTGCGAGAATGTCAAGGCCTCCGGTTGAGGCATTGATATTGAAAAGTATGGCTTGGGAGGCACTCAGCACCAGAACAAAGCAGCAGAGGTCGAGCCAAGGGTCGGCCATTATCGAGCAATAGCCGGTGGCTGCGTTGGTCGTTGCCAGCTTTTCCCAAGGGCAGACTTTTTCCCAGAAGGAAATCATAGGTCCCAGTATAAGTGCGGTATAGACCGTTTTCGCTCCGAATTCCTTGTTTATCAGGAAGTAGGCTAATACCAGCAGCAGGGCATTTATGACAAAGATGACTACAGAGAGCGAGAGGGTGATGCCCATTTTTTCGAAGATTCCGACTAAGACAATGGATAGACCCGTTATGCTTCCGACTACCAGATTGCTTGGCAGGAGGAAATAATACACGGCCGCTGCGGAGCACAGCATCGCAAATGTCATTATGACAAAATCCTTGATTAGTGATTTGGCTTTCGGATTCATTTGGTTGATGTTAGTTACACGCAAATTTAGTGTTTTTTTTCATTATCCTACGCCCCACTCCTGTGCCAATTGCCGCTTGCTTTTTCCGTTGGCAAATTCGGCCTTCCACGCACTTTTTCCTCCTCATGTGTCACATCAGGAGCAAAATCTGCCTTCCACGCACTTTTCCTTCCTCATGTGTCACATCAGGAAAACCACCACCATCCTTGCATCACCGGCAGGCCTTCTCCTGTAAAATCGGCCGTCGGGAGCCGCGAACAGCACATTTTGAATTGATATTTTGCAGTTTATTTGTATCTTTGGAGCCGGAACTATCCAAGTATTACCAATATCTATTCAAATATGAAAGCAACAGAACTTATCAAAGCTCTTCAGGAAGAGGTGAACGCCAAAGGCGACAAGGAACTGGTAATCGCTGCGAACAGGCACAGCTATCGCAACGTAAAGCTTGTAACAAAGGATGATACGACAACGCTCGCCCTATTTGACAAAGTTCAGGACTAATTCAATCCATACTATGTTTTTTACCTCAAAAAGAATCAACCTGATGCTGACGATTGCAGTGTCAGGTTTTTTGTGCTTCTCTTGCGTAAAGCCTGAGACCCCTGCACCAAATCCGGACGACACTGAAAACCCTGACGACCAGGAAAAACCGGGCGATGAATCCCCATGGGGCACAGTGTCAATTGCCGATGTACTTTCCGGTACTCTCGGAGAGGAATACGAGCTTACCGCCCAGGTTGTAGGCGCCAATACTCACGGAGTTATCCTCAGCCAGGACACGCAGGACTATATCTATGCCTTCAAAGGTGAAGCCCACGGACTTGAAATCGGAGACATTGTGACAGTCAAAGGCGTAACAAGCACCCGCAACGGTCTGGTTCAGTTCGGCAGCGGCTGCTCCATCGACAAGATTAAGGACGGGAAATACACTTTCCCGGAAGCCAAGAGCATCTCAGTCGAAGAAATCACTTCCTATATGGCTTCGCCTTCGATTCAGTATGTGCAGTACGAAGGCACAGTGCTACTCAGCGGCAACTACACCAACTTCGAAATCGAAGGTACGGACATAGTCGGCAGTTTCGACTATATGAGTGAAGAGTTCAGACAGCAGTACAGCGGACATAGACTTAGCGTAAAGGGTTGGCTCTTCGGTTCTTACAAGTCTTATCTTTACACCGTGCCGGTGGAGGTCGAGGACCTCGGCATCAAGGAACAGGAAGTGCCTGAGGGAGCCATCTATTGGAATGACTTCGACAAGGAACTATCTTCCCAGACCTTCGGTGACGGAGGCCAGTGGCCTTATATGGACCAGTTCGACGGATGGAGGAATGAGTCAGGCTCGGGAGTTGCCGATGTGAGCTACAGTTTCCAGTCGATGTCAATCCGCACCAACCAGTCCTCCAAAGGCTCGCTTTCGCTCTATGACGGTTCCGGCAAGAACAATGTATTCTTCAGCACAGCTCCTAACTGTTTTGTTATTGAGAAGATTGCCGTTCCAGGCGAAAACCTGCGCCTGAGCTTCGGTGCGCAGCGTTATGCCCAGGGAGCAAGCAATACCTTCATCCGCTCTGACTTCAAAGTCAGCTTCTCAGAAGACGGTGAGCTCTGGTCTCCATCTGTCCAATATGATTTCGGTGGAGTGGAGGATGTTCCGGGCCAGTGGCGTCTCGCTACAGCCGACTTCACCCTTCCTGCCGGCACCAAGACCCTGTACATACGCTTCGAGGCAAAAATCGGCAGTGTCAACCGTCTGGACGATGTACTTCTCGTTGCAGGCGAGGGTGGACAAAAGATTGAGTTCGGTGCAGCAGAAAAAGTTCAGGAAGCCACTATCGCAGAGGTACTTGCAGGCGAACTGGACAATCAGTACAAAATTGCCGGCCAGGTAATCGGAATCCATACCAAGGGCTTCCTCGTAAAGGATGATACCGGCACAATACTCGTATTCAAGAAGAACCACGGCATCAATACCGGAGAGTTTGTAACTGTCGAGGGCGCTCTTTCCGAATACGGAGGAATGAAGCAGTTCGGTGAATCATCCATAGTAACCAAGACCGCAGACGGCACCTGGACCCAGCCTGAGCCGGAAGAGGTTGGTGCTTCATATTTCGACGCTTACGGGGCTGCACCTGAAATCCGTTATGTCTGCTATGAAGGCACGCTCAGCTCCGAGCGTGACCAGAACTACCAGTGGCATTACAATGTCGCTGTGGAAGGAACGGAGGTAATGGGAAGCGTTTCATATCCTACCGGTGACCTCGGAATCGACAAGTATGTAGGCGCAAAAGTAAGGGTAACAGGCTATGTGATAGGCATTACCGGCAGCGATACCAAATATGTGAACACCCTTGCCACAGGGATTGAATTCACCGATACGCCGGATATTCCTTCGGAGAGCGAATGCCTGAGTGTCAAGGAACTCAACAAGATTGTTTCAGAGCTGCCGTCAGGTGCCGCACTCAAGGATTATGTAGGTGTTGTGGGCTATGTTGCGGCCAATAATGAGAGCGGAGCCCTGTACCAGGTAATATCCCTTGTTGACAATACCGGAGAGCCGGGAAGCGGAATCATCGTGAAGGATGATGACTTTACAGAGGAAACGCTTCCTGTCGGAACCAAGGTGATTATCAGTTTCCAGCTTGCGACCTACGACCTGAACAAGGGTCTGCCGCAGATTCGCAAGGCTATGATTTATCCTACAGACCAGAAGGCAGAAATCGTAGTTCCGACTATTGATGACACCCAGTGCGGCGATTATCTCGGTCAGTATGTTCGTGTTAAGAACCTGACAGCACCTGAGAGCGCGACCACCTGGGTTGTAAACAACAAATCGACAACTACCAAGTTCACCGGAGATCACGACAATACAGTTGCATCCTATGTGACCAAATATGCCTGCTACAAGGACGAGGAAATTGCCCACGTTACCGCGGACCTTCTCGGAGTTATGGAGGTTTACAATGACCTCTACGAACTCATCCCTACCTCAATGGAGGATGTAGCCGGCTTCAAAAAGCAGTAGGCGTTCAGCCAAGAGGCTCGACAGGCTGCACATCGTAAGGTGATTATGGTGTACAAACCGGGAGCATAACGGGACAATCGCCCCTCAGTCAAAAAAGGAGAGGGTGAACCTTTTTGGTCACCCTCTCCTTTTTTCATTTCCTATTTCCTGATGCTTCGGATTGCGTACCCGAGGGCGCATCCGCCTTCAGGCTGAAGCAGGAAGGAGGTATCGGAAGCGTTTATATTGAAACGGCCCAGACCTCCATCATAGGTGGTAGAACTGAGGTAGAATACGTGGGAGAAGTTCCCGTCAGGGGCAAGTGTGCCGTCACCGTTGCCGTAGCCCACTCCGTGTGCGGAGAAGCCGGTGATATTGAACCCTCCGGTAGGGTAATTCCACCAGACTACCCAGGTATCGAAGCCGGTAGCCTTGAGCTTTGAGCCTGCATCGATGCTTGTCTCACTTGAAATGTAGCTCACAAGCCTGCTCCACTGCTCATTGCTCGGAATGGTGAAACCATCCGGTGAAATATTGTCATAGAACGCACCGTCCTTGTATCCGCAGGCTGTTGCATTATAGAGCTTTGCTAGCTCAGGCAAGCAGGAATTGCGGTATGCCGGCTGAGACATCCACTGCTCAGAATCGGAAATATCCACAAGAAGCTCCTGTCCGTCCCTGGTCTTGCTCACGAGCAGGTCTGACTTCATCCAATACTGGGACGCAAGTTTCAGCACGCCATAGACATTGCCGTCAGCATCTTCGCAGGTGTAAGGCTTGAGTTCGGCAATATCGTACCCTTCTGTGCCGGCCACCTCTTTCAGGGTGCCTTCAACGCTTACGGTAAGGTATGCGGGTACTGCGCTTTCGCCCTGAGTATAGGAACTAAGCAGGTTGCTTGTGGCATCGAAGCAGACCTTTCCGCAATGCACGGAGCCCTCACGGATGCTGAATTCGTCTGTAGGCATGGTATCTTCCATCTTCTGGTCGAGTACGGCCGCAACAAAACCACGGCTGATATCTGCAGTGCTTCCCGTCATAGGATATACCACAATCGCCTGATTGTTGATTCCTTCTCCGCAAAGATATTCGCGGCAGACTTCGGCAACCTGCTTGTTCCCATACATAACCTTGAGAACCCAGGAGTCCTTGAAATCATCCAAGGTCGGAACTGCGAATACCTTAGGCAGGTCTTCCGGGGCAGGGGCTGCTGCCTGCTCAATCCTTACGCGCTTTGTGACATCTTCGAGCTTGACCGTAAGCACAGTGCTTCTCTCTATCTGGTTCTTGTTCTCGTCAACCACAACGTGTATGGTCTTCCCTTCAGCGTTGAGGTGGCACCAGCTGTCATCTCCTTCAATGACACCGAAAGTCCATCCTTCCTTGTTGGCGGTCACTTTGATATCGTCCGAGCCGCCTTCGTAACTGTAGCTAAGAGACCTCTCCGACAGGTCGAGCAAAGCCTCGTCCTCATCGTCAGAATCTACATCTGCCTCTTTCTGGCAGGAAAGTGCAAGTGCGAGCGCTGCAACGCACATTGCGAAAAATCGTGTTTTCTTCATATGGTCAGTCTATATGTTATTTTTCACCTCTTGCTTTCTGTCGGGATACTATCATAGAGCATAGGGCGCGGTACAGCGCCTGGTCATCAGGATCGCTTGAGCAATGGAGCGCGTGAACCATAGTATCGCTCTGATAGTAGGCAATATGGTTGCTTTTAGCCACTTCGTAGCTGCTGAACGCCTTGATATAGTCCCACAGCCTGTTACCGCGGTAGTCTGCTACGCTCTGCTTCAAGCCTCTTTCGTCGAATTCCATTTCCAAAGACATTCCGTGGCTCTTTGCATAGCCCATAACCTTATCGAAATAGCTCTGGTAGTCCGGTTTCTGCTGGGAGAAGAAATAGTTCGGCTGCAGGAAGGCCTCGTCGAAGCCCATTTCCTTCCATTCTCCCATTCCATCTGCACCCCAATAAGGAATCCAATAGAATTTCAGGCCTCTGTTCTGAATCTCCCGGGCAAGATCCGGAAGATATTGCCTGTTGTTGGTAAGCTGCTCTGCAACATAATAAATGCCGTCGAAGCTCAAATACTTGAGATTCAGTGAGTTGAACTTCTCGCGAGCATAGTCCACCCACCACAGCGAAGCGTCAATCCTGTCCTGGGCAACGGAGAAATCCAAAGACTTTCCGTTCAGTTCTCCCCAGTTCTTCTGCTTGTAGAAGGCAGCCGGGACGAATACAACCAAACGCCTCTTGTATTTTGGAGAACCGATGCGGGCAGCCGTTTGGGAGATAACGGTATTGAGACGGGCAATTGGACCGTCTTGGGCAAAATATTTGTCCAGCATCGCAAGCCATTCTTCCTTGCGTGCTGCAATCCCGTCCGTGTTTTCTCCATTATCGTAGCCGCTCTCGAAATAGCGTCCGTTTCCGGCATTGAATTCGAGAAACAGGAAACTGTCGAACAGCCAATGCTCAATGCCCTCGGCATCGATATATGACACGTTGGACTGCAGTGCATCATTATCCCATTGGTTTGGCCTGTGGCTTCCGCCGTAGTAGAGCAGGGCCATATCGTTAACCGGGCCCTCCCGCATAGAGCCTCCCTGATTCTGCTCCAATACCGGAATAAGCAAAACGCCCGATTTGTCCTCTATAACACCGAGTTCTTCGTTTTCGCTGTGCACCCGCATAGGAAGCACATATTTCTTCTCTCCGGCAGTAAGGTACCTGGCGAGTATCGCGCCGTCAAATGTTACCGTACAGTTGAAGGAGACAGTTGATGCCTTGAAGTTCCGGGATGTCCTGGAGAGGGTGTAGCAGGTCTCCGGGAGCAGTTCGAAGGAAGTGCCGTGAGCTGCATTGTACTCTTCCAAAAGCTGAGTGTCAACACTCAACCCGACTTTGCCGGAAGTGACTCCGAGTCCTGATTTGTAAACAGTTACGGTGAAATCCGCAAAGTCCCTGCTATCCACAAAAATGTTCTGTACGCCTGACTGCACTACATAAACCTGATCCGGACTCATACCGTCCAGTCTGGTATCTTCGCAGGAGCAGAGCATTCCCAGCGCTGCAAGCAGCAGGCAAATATTTCCTGATATCATTTTCATATTATTTACCATCCTTGATTCTGTGTGAAATTCTTCATCTCGTTCAGCTGTTTCTGAGCGATAGGGAAGAGATAATGTTTGGTTTCGAAGACAATGGGCTGGCATATCTTCGAGCTGCGCTTCCACGAGTTTTCGTAGTCGGTAGCCGTAAGGTCAAGCCCGTAGCGCGGACCGTTGACTTCCTCAGGGGCTATCATCCAGGTCCTGAGGTCATAGTAGCGCAGCCCCTCGAATGCGAGTTCGATGAAGCGCTCCTGGCGTATTATTTTGCGAAGCTCCTCCCTCGAAGTGAGCACCTGGGGATAGACGGCCTCGATTTTCTGCGTGATGCCGGCCCTTTCGCGTATCATATTCAGATACTTGAGAGCTTCGGCGGCATCCCTGTCTTCCTTTTCGTTGCAGGCTTCGGCGTAGTTGAGATATACTTCGGCAAGGCGCATATAGCTCCAGGTAAAGGTGCCCCAGACGTTCTTGCGCGTATCCACGTTAGGGTCTGTGAGCTTGGTGAAGACAAAGCCTGTCTTGACATAGTCTCCGCTCTCGTGGGCGAAAGTGGAAGTGCCTCCGGTGTAGAAAGTGACAGGGGAGTATTCAGGCTTTGTGCCGTCCGGATGTATCCAGTACATTCCGTTGAAGAAAATGGAGGCGTAGAAGCGTCCGTCCCTGCCTTTCATACTGTTGTGGACCTTAATCGCTCTGTCGGTATGCGTAGGATGATACCACCCTTCGGTAAAGCCGTCCTCTTCGTAGCCCGAGGCTGCGTCAACTATAGGCTCCCCGTTGCTCTTGTAGCCTGTGATAGGGTAGCGGCCGGTTGCAGCCATAGGATAAGCGTCCACAAGTTTCAAGGTAGGAGTGAATCCGCCGAGGCCGACGCCGAAGACTCTCGGAGGTACTACCCTGGAGTTCCATACCGAAGCATCCGGGTAGTAGCGCGCGAAAATCAACTCCTCGTTCCAGCATTCGGTAAAGGTCTCCCTGTAGGAGAGCATACCTTTCACAACAGGGTCGCTGACTTCCTCTTTCGTCTTGTGCAGGGAGTAAATATCGAGGTCAATGACTGCCTTCGCAGCCTTTGCGGCCTTGTCCCATTTAGATGCGTCATAGCTCTGAGGGAAGATATGGTCCCCGTAGAGATTGACCAAGTCCTTGCCGTATCCTATATCTCCTCCTCCGTTGAACAGAGGCCGTGCGGCAAAGAGCAGAACGCGGGAGCGCATTCCCAAAGCCGTTCCCTTGGTAATGCGTCCCTGCCAGGTGGTAGGGTCGGAAACCTTGAGAGGAAGGTCCTCAGCCGCCTTGAGCATTTCCGATTCTATGAAATCCACGCACTGATCCACAGTGTGACGATCGATGTCCTCGCTCTTGATTTTCATGTCAGGAGTATTGTCGAACCAGAGGAACACCGGTCCGTACTGTTTGAAGAGGTTGAAGTAGAAGTAGGCGCGAAGGAATCGGGCCTCCGCCTTCATAGTGGCCTTTTCCTCACTGGTGAGCTCTCCGCACTGGTCCACATTGTCCATGAAGACAGTACATTGGTTGATGGCGATGTAGATATTGCTCCAAGGGTTGAACTTTGGAGTCCATTCGCCGCGTACTCCCACTGTAGACTCGTTGTAGGAACCGCTGTTGACCAGTTCGTAGTCCATTTTCTCCCATGAGAAGTAAGCATCGTCGGCACAACCCACGAAGGTCTGGTCGTAGGCGAAGATGTCGTCCGGAATGTAACCGTAAAGACCGGCGAGGTATCTTTCCGTGGTAGGTCGCTTGCTGAAGACCTCCTCGAGTGTCATCTGATCATTGAAGTTATGGTCGAGGAAGTTGCAGCTGACAAGCATCAGAGCTGCTGTTGCTATACTGATTATACTGCGTTTCATACTCTCTTAGAAATTGAAGGTTGCACCAAGGTTCACTGCTCTCATATTCGGATAGGATGCTCCCTGAGAACTGTTGATTTCAGGGTCCCACAGGTCGAACTTGGAGAAGGTCAGCAGATTGCTTCCGCTGATGTAGAATCTGATTCCGGAGGAAGAGAGCTTCTTGCAGACTTGCTTCGGAAGGGCATAACCAATCTCTGCGCTCTTCAGGCGGAGGAAGGACATATCCCTTTGGTTGTGTGTAGATGGTGCGAGGTTGTTCTGGCTTCCGTTGATTGACAGGCGAGGGTATTTGGCGTCAGGGCGCTCCGGTGTCCAGTAGTTCAGGGCTACGTCGCGGTACACATTTGAATAGAGCTGGTTGGTGTCTGACATGTCCAGGGTCTCTCCCCTGATGAAAGCCGTTACATTGCCCACTCCCTGGAAGAAGAAGGAGATGTCGAAGTTCCTCCAGTTGAGGTTAACTCCAAATCCGTAGTTGATTTCAGGGATGCTGGTGCGGCCTATTGCAACATAGTCATCCGTATTCACGATTCCGTCTCCGTTGATGTCCTTGTATTTGAGGTCACCCACGCGTGGGTTGTCCAGCTGTTTGGGACTGTTGGCAATTTCGTCCTCAGTTCTGAAGTAGCCGAGAGCTATGTAGCCGAACTGCTGGTTCCACGGTTTGCCGATAACATCCATATAGGCATAGTTGGGATGAGGCTGGTCATCGTAGAGTTTCTTGTTGCGGTTAAAGGTGAAATTGCCGCGGGCGGACAGGCTCAGCTCTGAACTGATTCTTTTGTTGTAAACAAGGGATGCATCCACACCCTTGTTCTCCATCTCACCGAGGTTCAGGTAAGGGTTGACATTGATTCCGACTATGGAAGGGACGGATGCCCTTTCGATAAAGATGCCGCTGCGGAGCTCGTGGAAGAAATCGACATCGAGCTTGAGGGCGTAAAAGAGTTCTATTTCTATACCCGCATTGAATTTCTTTGCAAGTTCCCAGGATACGTCAGGCGAGCCCGGATAGCCGGTGGCAAGACCTGCGAGTTCGTTGCCTCCCTTGTCTCCGAAGATATAACCGCGTGCATACATCATCTCGGAGTTGAAGGCGAAACGCCTGTTGCCTCCGATCTGGTCGTTTCCGATAAGACCATAGGATGTCTTGAATTTGAGCTGGCTCACATAGTCGCGCAATTCCTTCCAGAAAGGCTCGTTGCTTATCATATAGCCGAGTGCGACTGATGGGAAGAAACCGAAGCGCTTCTGCGGCGCGAAGTTCTCTGAGCCGTTGTAGCCGAAGTTGCCTTCGATGAAATAACGGTCTGCGTAAGAGTATGTTGCACGCCCTGCAATGCCGAGGTTGCGGTAAGGCAGACTGGCAATGTAGTCTGTCGGGAAGTTGTCAGCCTTGTCCTTCATGTTGAAGAGGAACAGAGCGCCCACCCTGTGCTTGTCCGCAAAGACCTGGTCGTAGGTGATGGATGATTCCAGATAGAAAGTGCGCGTTCCGGCATTGGCCCGGTACAGGCTCAAATAGTCGCTTCCGTCGTTGTTCTTGATGTATTTCAGGCTTCCGTCCTCGTTTCTGCCCACCGCGTAGTAGGTGGAAGGATTCTTGGAACGGTTGAGATGGGCATAATTGAAGGCATCCCAGCTGAACTTGATATTGCCCTTGAGACCTTCCAGAATAGGGGAGAAGTCTTGAGTCAGTCCCACCAGAGACTGGGCGTTGTTGGTGAATATCTCGTTGTAGCCGTTGAGGTTCAGCAGGTTGTACGGGTTTTCGCCAATGGTAGGGCGGGCTATGGTTCCGTCACTGTACCTTGTAGGTATGGCGATAGGAATCATCTTGAGGGCATATATCCACAGGTCTCCGTTGTTGTTCGGCTGCCTCTTGATGTCGTACTGGTTGGAGAGGTTGACATTGAGGGTAGTATGCTCGAAAAGTTTGATGTCCACGTTGGAGCGGAAGTTGAAGCGGGACCAGTTGTTGGACGGATTGTAGCCCAGACCGGTGTCAGGCTTGAAAATGCCGTTCTCCCTGTAGAATGAGCCTGCTACATAGTACTTCACCCTTTCGTTTCCTCCGGTGACATTGATATTTGCCCTGTAGCTGTCAGCCATATTCTTGTATATGGTATCCATCCAGTTCACGTTCGGATACATATCCGGGTCGCTGCCGTCCATGTATTTGCGCATTGCTTCTTCGGAATAGAAGAGACGTCCGTCGTTGGCATCCGCATAGACATAGTTGTACATATCCATAAATTCCTGAGCGTCAGCCATCTCCGGCATTACGGTAGGAGAGGAGAGAGTAGTTTCCACCCTTCCGCTGATGACCGGCTTGCCGCTTTCCTTACCCCTTCGGGTGGAAATGAGCACTACTCCGTTTGCGCCGCGCACTCCGTAAAGGGCGGTTGCGGTTGCGTCCTTGAGTATGGAGAAGGTCTCAACATCGTCAGGGTCCACCAGGTTGAGGTCACGCTCTATGCCGTCCACAAGCACGAGCGGCCTGTTGTTGGCTCCGAAGGTGCTTACGCCCCTGATCCAGAAGTCCGAGCCCTCGCCCGGCTCTCCGCTCCGCTGGACGGATACTATTCCGGCCATCTGGCCGGCAAGAACATTTGACAGCTTATTGGTGGAGTGGCTTATTTTGCCTACATCTATGGTAGATATGGCACCGATTACGCTCTCTTTGCGCTGTTTGCCGTAGGCCACAAGCACGGCTTCGTCCAATTCGTTGCGCTTTGGAACGAGGGTGATGCTCTCGTGTTTCTGCCCGCTGTACTCGAAGAGGGCTTCTTCGTAGCCAAGGAAGGATACCATCAATTGGTCTCCGCGCTGAACTGAAATGGTGAAGCGTCCGTCGAGGTCGGTCATCACACCCTTGGTGCTGCCTTTGATGTGCACGGTTGCTCCCGGTATAGGCAGCCCCGTCTCATCGATCACAACGCCTTCCAGGTCTCCTGTCACTGATTTTGGAGCGGCCGGGGTGGGGTCGTCTTTTTTCACCAGGATGTTCTTGCCGCTGATTTTGAAGCTGAGCTGCTGTCCGCCAAGCGTCTGGCTCACTGCCTGCTCGAGATTGTCTGCGTGGAGCTTGACCACAGCGGTCATATCAATGTCCGATGAAGCATAGATGAAGGAATACCCTGTAGTTTGGGTAATCAGATCCATCGCTTCCTTGACACTGATTTTGTCCTTTCGCAATTGCAGGGACTGTGCGCTTGCATAACAGCAAGCCAGCAGAGCTGCAACGCCCAAAAGAAGTCTGATTGGTTTCATTGTGTTTTATTGGATGTAATAAATAGTGTTGTTTTGTGCTCTGAAAGATATTTTCCCGGTGGCTGACAGGGCTGTCAGAATTTCGGTAACAGTGGTAGAGGATTTGTCAAATGAACCATTGAAGCGTATTGCACCAAGTTCGGGACGTTCAATGCTGATGCTGATATTGTAGCTCCGTTCCAGTTTGCGGACTATTGAATCCAGACTTTCGTCATCAAAGGTAATATGTCCCGAAATCCAGCAGACTACATTCTCAAGCCTGCCTTCTGCGACACTGGAAAGACCTGTTTCCTTGTCAAGCAAGGCTATTTCTCCGGGATTCATAGGGGTGGAACATTCCTGAGCCCCATGGGAGAATTCCACTTTTCCCTGAACCAGGGCAATCTGGGCATCGGCATCGGAACTGTAGTTTCTCAGATTGAAGGCTGTGCCCAGGTCTGTGACTATTAGCCTGTCGGTATTTACCCTGAAAGGCAGTTCTTCGTTGTGTATTACATCGAAGTAAGCCTCTCCGTCCAGTCTTACATCCCTATGTGTGCTTCCGAAGTCTGAAAGGTAGCTCAGGCGGGAGCCTGAATTGAGAATAACGGATGTGCCGTCCGGCAGGGTGAATGAAGATGTTGAGCCTTCAGGTACCTGAATGGATGTCTCGCTGGGAATCGCTGGTGTAGATGGAGTCAGTGCGAACCTGAGACAGAACAGCAGGGCCAGACAGGCTGCTGCGCAGGCTCCCCAGACAAGGCGGCGTGTCCTGTGCGATTTCCGTGCAGCAGGTTTGATGTCGGAGACGAGCCTGCGGCTGGAGAAACGCCTGTAGCCCATTTCCGGCTGGAAGGTCTCTTTCTCGGCAGACGTCATGGAGGAGAGCCATATTTCCTTCTTTTTGTCAAAGTATTCGGCATTGGACTTGCTCGCGGCAACCCATTGCATCAGTTCCTGTTTCTCAGCCGCAGAGATTTCTCCGACCAGGAAAGAAGATATCAAATCATCCGTTTTATTAAGCCTTGGCATTGGTTTACAGTTTTGCTAGCACTAAATAGACACATTAATTTACCCGTCGGGTAGTCTTTTTTGTAGAATTTTCATCCTACCTTTGCAAAATAATCACTAACGCTATGTTCAGACACTCATTGATAACCCTCGCCGCCGTGTTGGCCCTTGCCGTTTCCTGTAAGCCGGAACGCCCTCAGCTCACCGTTTCCTGCGGTGCTGACAACGATTTTGTCAATCTCCTCAAAGCGGAAAAGGTCCCGCTGAAACTTTGCCATGGAGTGCAGGATGCGCTTGAGAGCGCGCCTCAGGGGTCCGGAGTGATGCTTTTAGCTGATGTGGATACCCTTTCCGGCAATGTCCTGAGCAGTGAGAACCTGGAACTTGTCAAGGAAAAGCAGCTGAGGGTTTTCGTGGAGTGCCCTATAGTCTATGGCAGCCACACCCGGATCGGCAGTCACACCTTGAATCTCGAAAGAATAGTGGTGCTGGATTCGCTTCGTGCGGAGCTGCCTTCGCTCAGCCTGCTGAGTTTCAACAAGGCGGTGCTCCGCGACATCAGCATAGAGCCCGACTCCACCCTGCTGGTGGCAGCTAAGGTCGCCGGCTTCAACGATGCCGTCTACGGTCTGGACAACACCCCGACCGAGCCCGTCCTCTTCTTCTCGAAAGACGGAGTGCTCGTTTCCACCACCTGTCTCAGTCAGTGCGCGCGCGAGCGCCTGATGCCCGAAAAGAGGATGAAGGCGCTGCTGGAGCACATCTGCGAGTACCTGTGCGGCCGCACAGTGGAACTCAAATCCTTCAGGATGCTTGTGCATCCAAGCTTTGCCGAAGGCGAGAGGCTGAGCCGCAAAGACCGCAAAGAGGCTGTGCGAAGGGGAGTTGAGTGGTACTCGAAGGGCAAGTTCCTCGTGGACGCGAGCTGGAAGGATGAGTATGTGGGGCGCTATATGGGCGACGGCACCATGCCTATCGGCCCTCAGGTGCGCAGAGACGCTGCCGTAGGCGACGGTTCGCTGGGCGTGCTGGAGGGGCATATGAGCGCCATCTACCACGACGGTTCGCAGATGTACCGCTACTGGATGCGGGCCGATGTGCAGGGCGAGTCCGCCTATGCCTTCGCCAGCGCAGCTTCGCTTCTGGGCGAGCCGGCCTATGCCGAAGTGGCCTCCAATCTTCTGGACTACACCTTCCGCGAGTACCGTGACGGCGTGCGCTCCAATCCTTTCTCTCCGAGCTATGGTCTTGTGGGATGGGCATATACGCATAAAGGAACCTACTACGGAGACGACAATGCGCGCCTGCTTCTCGGAGCCCTTGGCGCATCGGCCCTGCTGGGGTCCGACCGCTGGGACACTCAGATTATCGAGTGCATAGTCGCAAATTTCCGCACCTCCGGGGTGAACGGCTTCCGCAGCGGAATGCTGCTCGACGACGACATCCAGGCCAATGGCTGGCAGCACTACTACGACGCTACCACCATCAATCTCCATCCTCATTTCGAGAGCTGGCTATGGGCCTGCTACCTCTGGCTCTATCAACAGTGCGGCTACGAGGAACTTCTTACCCGTGTCGAGAGGGGAGTGCAGCTGATGATGGAAGGCTATCCGGACGAGTGGTCATGGACCAACGGCATCCAGCAGGAGAGGGCGAGGATGATACTTCCTCTGGCCTGGCTCTATCGCGTCAGTCCTACCGAGCAGCACAGGCAGTGGCTCTCTTTTATGGCTGATGAACTGCTGCGTAATCAGGTGGAGTGCGGAGCAATACGCGAGGAGCTCGGCAATCCGGCCAAGGGAGGCTTCGGCAGGACTCCAAGCAATGCTCTTTATGGAGTGACTGAAGCACCTCTGATTTTCGACAACGGAGACCCGGTCTGCGATATGCTCTACACCACCAATTTCGCCTTTGTGGGGCTCTATGAAGCTGCCGCCGCCACCGGCGACCCTAAGTATTGGGATGCGGTGCGCAGGATGGGCGACTTCCTGGTGCGTATTCAGGTGAGCAGCAAGGAGTTCGAGAATGTGGACGGAGCCTGGTTCAGGGCTTTCGACTACGAGGATTGGGACTATTGGGCTTCCAATGCAGATGCAGGCTGGGGAGCCTGGAGCACCCTCACCGGCTGGATTCAGAGTTGGATTGTGGGCACTCTGGCCCGTCAACAGCAGGAACAGAGCCTCTGGGAGCTCATCAATTCCAAACAACTCCAAGCATCACTTCCTTCCCATATAATAAGTGGAATGCTTGAGCGATGACACATCCCCGCGAGTCGGATTATGCTTTGATGGAGCGCCTGAAGGCGGGGGATGATCTCGCTTTCAGGGAGCTCTATTTACAGCATTACACCGTGCTCTGTCACTATGCGGCCAGCTTTCTGAAAGATAATTTCATCGCAGAGTCCATAGTCAGCGATGTGATTTTCAAATTGTGGGAGGGCAGGGAAAGACTGCAAATCCACTCCTCCCTGCGTGTTTATCTGATTATTGCGGTCCGCAACCGTTGCCTGAACTACATTCGTGATTCCAGACTCTTTGCTGAGCGCAAAGTCCCTCTTTGTGAAGAGATAATCGAAAGAACCCACGATGTCAATGGCAATCCTCTCGGGGTTTTGCTAAGCCGGGAACTGGAATCTCAGGTTATGCAGGCTGTGGATGAGCTTCCGGACAAAACGCGTCAGGTTTTCGAACTCAGCCGCTGGGGTTTCCGAAGCTACAAAGAAATCTCCGAAATACTTGACATTTCCGTCTATACGGTCAAATATCATATTTCTCAGGCGCTGGCAATTCTATCAGAGCGTTTGTCTGATTACTTTTGAAATGCTATATTTGCCTGTCTAAAATTTTGGAAATATGAAAGTTCTGAAACCTTTGGTGATTGCAGCGACAGTCGTGCTGTCCGTAATCCTCGCATACGGAGTGTTTACGCGTCCGAATGCGAAACCTGCTGATTATGACGGCTTTTCAGGTGAGCGTGTGCTTCAGGATCTGGAAGTGATTTCGAGAGACCATCACTCTGTGGCACATCCGGTAGAGCGAGCTGCAGTTCGCGAATACCTTATCGGAAGACTTGAGGAGCTGGGTGCCGACACCGTAAAGGTGTTCCGCTACGATTCTCTTCGCGGTCCTTTCAAAAAGCACGTTACCTATACCTTTGATGCCTATGATGTGCTTGCTGAGTTCGCTCCTGCCTCGGGGGCGGAGGACTGCACCTGGCTTATGTTCGTGGCGCACTATGATTCCCGCTACTCGCAGCCTATGCCTAAGAGGGATACCGTTTGGTCATACGGCGCGGCGGACGACGGCTACGGCCTTGGGGTTACCCTGGAGACCGTGCGGAACCTGGTAGGGGACCGTGCAAACTGGAACCAGGGTGTGAAGGTGCTCTTCACCGATGCGGAGGAGCCGGAACTCAACGGAATGACCGCAATATGGGAAAACAACCGGGAGCAGTTCGACAATGTCGGCCTGGTAATCAACCTTGAAGCGCGAGGCCCTTGGGGTCCTTGCCTTCTGTTCGAGACCTGCCCGGGCAACAGCAGGGTGATGGACCTTTATGCCCGATGTGCAAAATCTCCGTTTACCTATTCGCTTACCACGGTGGTGTACAGGATTATGCCGAATTTTACTGATTTTACGCTTGTGAAGGACCATATCCCTGGACTGAACTTCTCCACCATCACGGATGTGAACCATTACCACACGAACTTGGACAACTTCTCCAATGTCAGTGCAAAAACGATACAGCACTACGGTGCGCAGGTACTTCCGGTTGCGAGCGAATATGTACATAATCCGAAATATGCGGACAAAGACTACCTGCGCAGCGACAGCGATACCGTCAACTTTACCATTCCTGGCCTCGGCCTTGTGAATATGAGCAAAACCTGGTATCTGGTGCTTAATATTGTAGTATTCCTTCTGTTTATCCTGCTGCTCGTACTTGAACTGCGCCGCGGCGGAGCCAAGTTCACCGGAGTGCTCGGCAAAGCGGGCCTGATTCTGGGCGTTGCCCTTCTCGTATTTGTATTCGGAGAGTTTGCAGCGTGGGTGTGCGCCAAGATAGCGGGTGCGCGTTTTGTGCTGTTCGGTGTGACCCAGGGCATTATGTTCGACAATGCCGCTATGATAGTGCTTACCGTGCTGCTTGCGCTCGGCACCCTGCTCGTTTATTGGAAAACCGGCAGGAAGCACCGCTCCGAGGTGCTGCTCGGAGCCCTATTGCTCGACTTTGTGCTCAGCGCAGCCCTGCTCTTTGCACTCGGTGAGAACCTGATGTTCCTGATTCCTTTGGGATGTGCTGTAGCGGCTCTGCTGCTGGGGCGTCTTACCGGATGGAAGTTCTGGATACCTGTTGCTATGGCAGTAATTCTGCTGCACGCGTTCTCCTTCCTGCACGCGCTTGCGATGGCTCTTACCATAGGAGCATACGGCGCTGTTGCGATGATTGCTTTCATAGATTTGGTGCTGCTGATACCGCTTGCAGACGAATATCTTTCTTAACGAAAAATTATCCCGGATTTCTTGCAATTCCGGGATTTTTTGTTACATTTGCCGAGGTAGTATGTATTATCGTTTAACCAAACAATATTGTTTTATGCAGAAAAAATTCAAATTATTGTCGATGCTGGCAGCCTGCGCAATGGCTTTCGCCTGCGTCAGGCCGGAGACACCGGAACCGAAACCGGAGCCGGAAGAGCCGGTAGAGCCTAGCGTGGAAGTTGCCGTTAGTGCAGCTGAGATGCTTAGCGCCGAGTTTACTCTCAAAACAGAAGCTCTTGTTGAGTATGCTTATATCTTCAGCCAGCTCAACGACCTTACCACAGAGCCTCTTATGATTTTCAAAGACGGTGTTGTCGGTGAACTCAAGGACGGCGAGAACAAGGTAGTGCTCAGCGGTCTTGAGGCTGCTACCACCTATACCGTTTATTTCGCTTTCAAGGTTTCTGCCGATGAATTCTATGAGGATGTGGTGACCGCACAAGTTACTACCACTGACTATCAGGATGTCTTCACCGTTGTTTCAAAGAGCAACACCGGCTTCAAGTGGCACCTCAAGATGCCTCAGTCCGTAAAGGATGCAAACCATGCACTCCGTTACGCTGTGGGTAGCCTTCCTGTGTACAAGATGAACAAGATTGGTTGGAGGGCAATGCTTGAACCTGACCTGCTCCTGTATAACGGACAGCACCATGTGAAGGGTGACACCACCCTCGTTTACGACGAAACTACCATCTATGAACTTGACGAGAATGGAAACCAGAAGATTGACGAGCTGACCAATGAGCCTATTATGCTCCACACTCCGTTCGTTCCTGGCGAGCCTATCGTCTTCACTGCAGGTGAGTTCGAGTGGGACGACACCGACTCCCAAGGTTGGGGACTAGATGGCTACTACACAGCATGCTTCAACTTCGATGCTTACTATGAGAATGCAGGAGGCGGCGGCTGGGGCCCTTGGTCTGTCGAAGTTGACGGAGAACCTCTCGACGAGGATGAATACTGGACAGGTTATTTCACCCGCAAGTACATCACCCTCGACCCTCCTGCAGAGCTTGATGCAAAGGTTGACGTTGCATTCAATGTAGGCGCAATGTCAGGAACAGTTACTTTCACTCCGGATTCCAAGGTTTACCAGTACTGCTACATGATCCTTCCTGACTACGAGTATGAGGGCCTGCTTCCTTTCATCGACAATAACGAGGATTATCTGCAGTGGTTCACCACTTCTTACGTTGCTGCAATGCAATTCGGTGCTTCCTATGCTCAGGAGCCGCTCGAGCTTGTTCTCGAAGACAACTACTATCTCGAGCCTCAGACTACCTATCATCTCCTGCTTACCGCTATGGGTGACGAGAAGGGTAGCAGCCAGAGCTTCCAGCATCTGACCTTCGAGACCACCGCAAAGACACATCCTGCTCCTTCGGTTGTTGTTACTCCTATCTCAAATCCTGCCGGAGAAGAGTCTCCATACGAGGTTTGGTTCAATGTGAAGTGTACCTCAAAGAACGCAGTTAGCGGTAAGTATGCCGCCAACTACGAGCGTGAGTTCGCAATGATGATCAACTCCGGTTATACCTATACCCAGATTGCCGCTCAGGGCAACACCCTCTACGATGCAGATATCGCTGAAATCAACAGCGATGAAGGTATGAACTTCATGTTCTCTTCTATGCCTGATTCCGAGACCCGTCTCGCAATCCTTCTCTACAATGACGAGGAGACCGGCAACAGCATCGATCAGGATATGAATGCTACCGCTGTGAACACCACTATCAAGGAACCAGCAAAGCCTGCGGTTGATTCACCTCTGTTCACCGAGCTTCTCGGAGACTGGACAATGAGTGCTCCTACCCAGCAGTCCGTTTATAACAACGAAACTTTCAGCTATGAGTGGAAGGATTCAGGTGTCAAGACTGCAAAGGTGAGCATCAGCAACGGATTTACCTATCCTGAGACTCTCCCTGAGTCAGTTTACGAGACTTACAAGAATCTCGTAGGTAAGGATAAGGCTGAGGTTGATGCCCTTTACGATGAGTTCAAGGCTGAGATTGACGAGTACAATGCCAAGCTCAAGAGCCAGAACCGTCTGCTCTGCACAGGATTCGGATATGAAGAGACCAAGAGTGACCTGAACTACAATTCACCATTCGACCTCTTCTGCAGCGACAGCTACAACGGCTACGACAACGAGTCAATGATTTGGGATTGCGGTCCGAAGTGGTTCATTGAAATCAATGAGGATGGCAGTGCAGTGGTTCCGATCAACTCCAACAGGTTCTATCCTCTCACCACCGCAGGATACTATACATACTATCTTGTAGGTAATGGTGCTGAAGGATACATGTCAATCGGTCCTGATGGAGAGAATGAAGAATTCCCGGTTGAGGTTGCTTCCGACTACGCTTCCGCTACCATCAATCCATTCGTTTACAATGGTTCTGACTACTTCCTCAATGCTATGCGCTTCTACTATGGCTATGGTTATATCAGCGAGTTCCTCGTTAGCGGACCTACCACCCTTACCAAGGGCTGGACTGAAGCTGATCAGCCTGAGGCAGGTGCTTCAAGCGTAAAGGCTGCCAGCGATATTGCTGTTCCTAGTGTAAACAACAGCAGCGTTAAGGCTGTTTCCGCTAAGCGCAAGACTGCCCTCAAGGCTATGAAGAAGTACGAGCAGCGTCCTTTGAAGCTCGTCAGCGTTGAGCAGGCCATTGCCAAGATCAAAAACGAAAACGCCCGCTAATGAAAAGGCTCGTTAGTTTATTTTCAGCTTTTTCTCTTCTGGCATTGATGCCGGCTTGCACGCCTGCATCTGTGCCGGGAGATGATAATGTCAACCAGAAGGACTCTACCGATGTGGGCAACAAGCCTCTTACCGGTGAGTTGACTCTTCTGGTAGACGAGCCTGTCATCCGCGCAGACGGCAAGGCTGAGGCTACCTTTACCGTAATGGTAGGGGAGACCGAGGTTACCGAAGGAGTGAAGTTCTATGACGGCAATGACAAGCCTGTCGAACTTCCTGATATGAAGTTTACTACGACCGTTCCCGGAGTTTACACTTTCTGGGTGTCGTACAAGACCAAATTCAGCGATAAGGTTGAAGTTATGGCTATGTCGGCTATGGTTCCGGTCATCCCGACCGACCCTAAGCCGGAGAGTTCGGATTTCGCCAGAAAGAGCCTTCTGATTCAGTTTACCGGCACATCCTGCGGCTGGTGTCCTGTGATGGTCAATACCATACGCAGACTTGCTTCCGATGCTTCCTACGTCGACAAGTTTGTACACACTGCCGCCCACACCTACACTGACAGTGATCCGGCTTATATCCAGACCAATCTTCCCGGTGCGATGGGAGTCAACGGATATCCGAGCTGTGTGTTCAATCTGGACAAAACCACCCGTTTCCAGACCAACACCAGCGATGCTGCCATTAAGGATTATCTGGATAAGAAGTATAATGAGGGAGCAAGGGTCGGTGTTGCAGGTGCTTGCGTTACCGATGGCTCACAGCTTGTGCTCAGGGCGGGAATAAAGGCCGGAAAGGCAGGTGCCTACCGTCTTGCAGCCTGGGTGCTTGAGGATGGAATAGTCGGTAAGCAGACCAATAACGGCGCAAAGGATGAGTTCGGAATGGGCTTTGATGTTCACGACAATTGCATCCGTGCGATTTACGGTCAGAATGCATCAAAGGACTTCACCGGACAGACATTCAATCTTGAGGCGGGAGAAACTGGCGATATGTTTGTGATTTTCGATATGCCAAGTTATTGGGTTCAGGAAAATCTCCACGTCGTTGTCTTTGCTTCAGCTCAGGACGGAACCACCTACACGGTCAACAACTGCATCAATATCCCTGTCAACTCTTCTGCCGCTTATAGCTACAAAGACTAAGACAGTTTCACTTTTATTGAAGCGGCCGGGTCTCCCGGCCGCTTTTTTTTATCAGATTGCAATAAGTATCAGGAATTTACATTATATTAGCCACGCAAAAAATTTGTCTTATGAAGAACACACATTTCCGCGAAGGGGCTCTAATGCTCTCCATAGCAGTGGTAGGAATGACCACTTTGGTTTCCTGCACCCAGAACAAAAAGATGTCGGAAAACCCGGCAAAGTACATCACTGATGCCGATAAACTGTCAATGATTTACTCGATGAAGGATCTTGACGGGACAGGCCGTCTGTATGAAATCGACTACACCCAGGATTACAAACTGGATGAAGTGGTGAAGTCCGGTATTACCGAGACCACCCAGTTGTTCAAGTACATCGGCTATCTCCTTTTTGATGAGCTCAATCCCGGGGCTTCAAAGGTGGCTTATGGAGCCGGGTGCAGCGCATTTGCAGTGCCTATCGATGGACAGAAGGGTTATCTGATGGGCCGCAATTACGATTTCCGTCATTTCACCCCGGACCGCAAGAGTTACCTTCCGACCTCTGCAATTCTGGTGCATACCGCTCCGAAGGACGGCAAGAAATCCATCTCTATGGTCGATGGTCTGAATATGGGCTATGGCCAGGGCTTTTATAATGACGGCAAGACAGACCTCTCCCTTATGATGGGACTTCCTTATGCTGCTCTTGACGGAATCAACGAGGACGGTTTTGCAATCGGAGTTCTCGCCCTAAATGAGGAGCAGACAAACCAGCAGACAGGAAAGGGCAGAATCAGCACAACAGTGGCTATCCGTCTTCTTCTCGACAGGGCTTCCACAGTAAGGGAAGCTATCGAGATGCTTAAGAGCTATGATATGGATATGAGGGGCAATGGCCGCAGCAATTACCATTTCTTTATGGCTGATGCCACCGGAGATTATGCTATTGTAGAATATTCTCTTGCAGAAGGAGAAAAGCATCCAACAGTAATGGAGGTGTTCAGTCAGAACGATACACTGCGTTGTGTGACAAATTTCTATGTTTCCCCTGCAATGGCAGGTACGACAGACGGTTGGGGCTCATTGCACGGCAAGGACCGCTACGAGACTTTGAGGTGCGATTTGCTTGACAACAATTACACTCTCAGTGAAAAGGAGGCTATGCATCTTCTCGAGTCAGTTTCCCAGCCGCCTACCGAGGAACTCACTTCACAGACCCAGTGGTCAGCACTGTATAACCTCACGGAAAAGACCCTTCGTCTGAGCATTCTGCGCGAATACGGAAAAGAGTACAAGTTCAAGGTGAAGTAAGCGTTACAGGGAATTAGTACTCCAGTTGCAGGCCGTCAATCCAGAGGACGGAGTCGGCGCTGCCGGTAAAGTAGTCACCGAGCATACTTGCGGCGGCAAGGACGATGATGTGGGTAGGCTTGCGGGTAAGGCTGCGGTACTCCAGAGGAATCTCCACTTCAATCCAGCCCTCCGTGGACTCCCCGGTCACATACTGACCGTAGGCGATGACCGCATCGGACTGCGGGTCGAAAAAGCTCGATTTGTCTGTGGTATTGACCTCGACAGGGGAGTCCTGGCTTCCGCCGAACTTGCGGTAATCCCAGTCACCGAGTGCAACATAGACAATCGCGCGGTCATTGTCTCCGACCTTCACAGGATCATCCTCCGGCTTGTCTGCAAAAGTCTTCTCCGTAATCACTCCGCAATTGTACTTCAGATGCAGACGCAGTTTGCGAGGCCTTTGCGTAAACGGTCTTCCGAGTCTCACAACGCCTCCTGAAGTGCCTATCGTCTTGTAATATTCTCCGCTGAAAAGATTACCCGCAGCAAACTTGATAATCACATACTCCGACTTGAGCTTGGCGCTGCACTCACCCTCGAACACATTTTCATAGTCCGGCAGGGTAATAGCGTATTTTGAACCGATAGTGGTAGAACCGCTGTTCCCGTCATCCCACCATTTGCTCTGCAGCTCCTGGTCCGAAGATGCAGGGTCATATAAAGAGAAATATTTGGCAGACTCAGCATTGCTCCAGGTCTCGAAGCCCGCATTCGGGAGCTGCCTTGCGCTTTCGGTCTCAAATTGCTTTGCGGAGCTCTGAGCCTCTCCGCTGTATGCCACAACTTCATAGGCAGTCTCAGGCTCAAGACCCTCCACGCAGGCAGAGAATTTGCCGTCAGGGGCCACCTCGCACGCCACTTCTACCCAAGAGCCGCCTTCTTTTCTGTAGCGGAAGCCAGCCTGCTCGCCAGATACTCCGCGTCCCTCGAACCAGGCAACTGCAGTCCAGGCATTGACCGAAAGCAGCTCCACAAGCTGGTCGGTAAACTCTACAAACAGAGTCCAGGTCTGGGTTCTGCCGTGGCAGGTGACGTCCACCTTCGCCCCATTGGTGAAATTGTGGATTTGGGATGGCTGCGGATTATAGGATGTAAGTCCCTCAGGTCCAAGTCTCAATTCCACAATGTCAAGGGCAGTGATGTCAAAGTCAGAAGGAACCTTGGCCACAGCCCTGCAGTTCACTTCGTCAATCACAGCCTCACCGATCTGTCCATCGAGCCTGAAACTGCGCTCGATGTGCTGCTCAGCCACAATGGTCCAGCTGTAGTCCTGATAGGTCCTCAAAATCACCTTCTCCGGCTGGGACAGGTCGTGTTTGCCGACAATAGCCCTGGAAGGAGTTGCATTCTCCGGCTCAAGGGTGGCTGAGAGTATATTCACGGCCCTGATGTCAACGGCTTCGTCAAGCTCAATCTCCACCTTGCGCTTCTCCTTGTCAATATTTACCTGAATCGCTCCTTCAACCTCCAGAGAGTTGATTGAAGCCTTGATAACAGGGTAGGGAATATCATTGCTGATGCAGGCGCTTGCTGCCAGAACAAAAAGGAGAAGTGAAAGGATACGTTTCATAGAATCAGAAATGAACTGCTATGCCCATAGAAATATCGGTAATATCGGGCTGGAAACGGGCACCGGAGGAAATCTTCTGTCCTCTGACGGCTCCGCCTTCATATATGCTTGAACCGGACACATACAGGCCTCCTATGCCGATGGAAAAGGTAGTGCTGACATTGTTCATTACGAACACCTCAAGGCCGGGACGGGCTGCCAGTTTGGCCATACGGGTAAGTGTGTAGTCGGAACGGGAATCTGCTCCCGTACCGAGTGAAGAACTGGTCTGCTGATATTGCAGGGCAAGGTCCAGAAACAGACCGAAGCGGTTTTTGTCGTCAAGGCCCATATAGCTGCGGTGAAACAGCTCTCCAACGAATGAATTGGAGGCGGCTTGAAGGTCCTGAACCCCCATTTCCATATCGCTGCCAGGGAGATTGAAGTCCAGGCTGGCGATTCCTCCCGTCGCATTGGAGTACTTGAGCTTAAGTCCTATGCACCGGTCAGTCTTGTAGCACCAGCTCAGATAAGGGGCGACGCTGAAATATGTCCCCCTTGCATTCAGCTGCTCAAGCAGAAGCATTACTGATGCATTGCTCCCGCTGAGGTCGAAATACGAACCCTGAAATCCCAGGCTTACCGCCTTTTTGGGCATAAAGCCTTCGGCAAATACTGCACAGGGGAGCAACAGGGCAAGGGTCAATGTACAGAGCAGTTTCTTCATCTTACAGGAAAAAATAGAGTCCGAAGCCAAGCGACAGGACATTGATCTTGAAATTCACCGAAGTGGAATTGGCCTCTCCGGTATAGATTTGATTGTGAATCTGTTTTGTGTGGGACAGGTTCAGACCCAGCATATTGACACTCAGTTCCACGGCCAGTTTGTCGCTGGCGAAGGCAACAAGACCTGGGCAGACATTCAGCCCGAGGCTGTAGCTCTGCGCGTAGGTGCCGTTGATGCCACCGTCCTGCTTGCAGGCCACCTTGCTCTGTCCCAGGCCGAAAGACAGCTGGGTCTCCGTCACAAGGGCGAAAACCTTCTGGTCCCCGATAGGGATGTAGTTGCGCATAATGGCCTTGGTCTTGAAACTGTGGTCAATGGTGTGGTAGCGGTCAAGCGCGAGGTCAACTCCGGCTATGCTTACCTTGGCAGTGTCGATTCGGGCCATATTGCGCGAATACTCCACTCTGGCGCCTATTCCGAAATTATCCTTGAGCATATAACAGAACGCCGGGCTGACCGTCAGGTTGTAGCCCAGCAGGTCAATGCCGTCAACCACAAGTACAGAATAGTCTTCCATATTGTGGAAAGCGTAATCCGCCGTTCCGCCGACCATCCACCAGCCCTGTCCCACGAAGGAACTCGGGTTGGAAAGGTCATAGCCGCGGTCGTGGCGCTGGGCTCCGGCCGAAACCGACCAGAGCACCAGCACTGCTGTAATGACCGCTTTTAAGCTCTTATTCATAAAGGAGTTCCAATCCGTCAACCCACAGCATACTTGAATCGCAGCCGGTGAAGTAATCACCGTACATTGAGGCGGCGAAAGAAATCACTATGTGGGAAGGATACTTGGCTGTATTGGTGTAATTGAGCGGAATTGTGATCTGCTTCCAAACATTGGTGGAGTTGTCTGCATCGGAAGTGATGATTTCCTCTCCATAAGCGATGGTGGAAGCATCGGTGCTGAAATCCACGAAGGTGGAAGTCTCGGTAGTGTTGACAAGGATAGGGCTGTCAGGGTCTCCGCCGTACTTCTTGTAATCCCAGTTGCCGAGGGCAATCTTGAGGGAAGCCTTGTCGTAATCTCCCTTCTGTACTCCGGCAGGAGTGCCGTCCACACGGTTGATTGGGCCTGAAGAATATTTCACCCACAGCCTCATTGCGGTAGGACGGGCTGTAAATGGCCTACCGAAGTAAACAGTACCGCCGGATGTTCCTATAGTCTTGCCGAAATGACCGCTGAAGAGGTTTCCGGCAGCGAACTTAACCACAACATAGCGTGAGCTCAGACAGGCTGACTGGCTTCCTTCCTTGTAGTTTTCTGTGTCAGGGTAGCAGATCTTGTAGCTGCTGCTGACCATGGTGGAACCAGCATTTCCGCTGCACCACCATTTGCTCTTAAGACTGTCATCCGATGATGACGGATCGTAGAAGGAAGGATAGTAGCTGCTCTCGGCATTGGATGTTACCTCGAAGCCTGAATTCGGAGCCTGAGGGGCAGCCTCGGTGGTGATAGTTGAAGGAGCGTCCATATATTCCTCCACATCGGAGCCGGAAGGCTTTACGACCAGCCTGTAGGCATACTCGGTCTCAGGGGCAAGACCGCTGATAAGGGCTGAGTAGCTGCCTTCGCTCTCGCGGGTTGCGGCTACCCTTGTCCAATCGCCTCCGGACGCAGGCCTATACTCGAAGGCAACGGATGAGGCTTCATATTCTCCCTCATCCACATCGGCGCGGGCGGTGAAGTGGCCGGCCCAGATGTCGAACTTGGAAGTGGCTGAGATTCCGGTAGATACAGGTACGAATATGATGTTGTCATACATATCGTTGGTAGAGTCGTCCACCTGAAGGTCGAATACCAGCAGGCCGTCCTTCTCGTTGTACCGGAGAGAGAACTTGTAGCGCTTGCCGCTCTCGACTGCAGGGATTTCGCCGCTCTTGACAAAAGCCTCACCGTTCTTTGAGAGGGTACCGCTGAAGCTCCAGTAGAGGCTAGGCTCGAAACCGTCGCTGAGGAAGTATCCGTCCTTGCCGCTGTCTGCAGCGCTGTAGACCAGCTGCTGGGAAGCGTCATCGGTGCTCAGGCCGACGGTGCAGCTGAAGCCTTCGCTGAAGAACTCGGCGATGGATGCGTCAAAGCTGATGTTGGATACTATATTGCAGATTTTGGCCTCGATGCTGACGCTGCTGTTCTGTCCTGCAACTATAGTAGTCTCCTTTGATCCCCTGTAGCTCTTCTGCTCCCAGGATGCTGCGGCAGGAGTCTCCTTGGAGAGTTCTCCGGCTGCTACATCGATACGGTAGCTGTCAGCAGGAAGATAGAGAGTTGCCGGCATTTCGGAGTAAACATAAGACCTCACGAGACCTGAGAAATCGGCCTTGTAGATCTTCACGAGGGAAGAATTGAGCAGTTCGTCAGTGCTCATTGCGGCTTTGGTCATACCGCCTATGCGCAGGGTAAGCGAACCTTCGCCGCTTCCGAAGTTTTCGGACGGTTTGTTGCAGGCAGTAAGTGCTGCAAGCATTGCAATTGCGTAAAATACTCTGTTTTTCATATCCTTCCCTCCTTATTCTACTACAAGTGTGATTACGATGCTGTTCCTGCAACCCTTGTTGTCGGTCACGTTCATGGTGAATGTGTGTGTTCCGGCAAAGGCCAGCAGAGGTACCTGTGCGTTTGACAGGTCGAAGTCGATGGTGGTGGCTCCGAGCAGTTCGCTTCCGTGAGGGAATGGAACTATGTCGAAGATGCCCATGGCGGCCTCTGCAGGGTTGATGAGGTCAAGGGTTGTTCCACCTACGGTGTTGACAGAATTGATGAAGTTCTCGTTGGTGGAAGCGATGTCTACTGTGAACTTGCGGGTTCCGTTAGGAACTTCAGCCTGCATAGTGAGGGCGAAGGTGCCCGGCTCGGTTGGAACCACGATAGGCTGGGTGATATCGTAAGAGCAGGTTGATACGAGCTTGATGCCGCCGTCTCCTGCAGGAGCGTTAGGGTCTTTGCCGTCGCCTTCCTCGCCTGCGGTCAGGTTGTTGTCCAGGGTGGTGTCCATCACAAGACCGTCAATCACGATTGCGAAGTTGGAATTGCCTGTGGCTTCAACCTTCTTCATAAAGGTGATGATGTGCCAGTCGCGGGCCTGAATGCCTGCGATAGAGGTGGTCATCTTCTGGAGCTTTCCTTCAATATTACCCTTGTAAGTCACTGTCATAGTGGTGTTTTCTCCATTGTTTACAGCGAAGTAACCGGTCCTTCTCTCGTAGGTAGGGGTAGAGCCTTCGTGGTAGCTGAGCGCGTACTCGAGAGGGTAGCCGGAAGTGATTTCCACTGTGGCTGCACCATCTCCGGTAACGCTTTCAAGAAAGCCGTCGTTGTAGCCGACGCTCACTGCGCTCTGCAGAAGGGTGCAGGTGAGCGTGCCCACATTGGTGGTCTGGCCGACTGAAATGGTAAAGCTTTCGCTGGTGCCGTAAACCGGAGAGTTGAACTTGGCGGCCGGAACCTCAGCAGCGGTTGACCTTACATCCAGTCTGTATTCGCCGGCAGGAAGGCTGACTCCGTCAGTCATAGCCTTGACGGTTCCGTAATTTTTCTCCCAAACAAGGCTTCCGTTCGAAGTGTCGTAGAGATAGAGCATATAGCTGTCATCTGCGGCCTCTGCGGCCTTGGTGACCCTGTTCAGATCTTCTGATACGCTCAGTTCGCAATTTGCGAATGAAAGCGTTCCCACACTGCCGTAGTCGAATTTGTCCTGCTTGCAGGAACTCAGCGCAAGGACGGCAATGCAGCTTGCTATTGTGATTGTCTTTTTCATCTTCCTATTCGTTGATATCGATTGAACCGAGCTCGACATCATCGACGATGTCGTTGAATGTGATGACTATAGAGTTTCCGCCCACATTGGAAACATCGAACTTGAGGGTGTAGCAGGTAGCTGCCTCAAGGTTCTTGTATTCCTTTGAGCTGAAAGTGTAGTCCTTTCCGTTCTGACCGGTAAGGGTACCGCTTACGCTGATCTGGTAAGCGTCAAAGAAGGCAGCCCTGGTTTCATCCTTTACGAAATCCACGGTGGTGCCTGCTCCGGACTTGACGCTGAAGGTCCAGTCGGAGTAGTAGTTGCGGAACTGCTCCGTGGTTTCAACCCTTACGATGCAGTTTGCAAGTTTGACGGTAATAGTCACGTCTGTTGTTTCGCCACCCTGTACGGTGAAAGCCTGGGTGCCCTCGAAACAAGGTTTGTCCCATCCTTCATCGGAAGTGGAGCCGAAGCTGGCGCTTGCAGTGTAATTGCCGGCTGCGAGTTCTACCGCCTGGGTAGGGTCGCTTACGGGAGTCTGGTTGTCCTGTGCATCCGTGATGCTGAGACTGAAATCAGCTGCGCTCGGAAGAGTGGTGTAGTCGGACACCGCACTCTTGGTTGCTTCGCGCAAAGCTGAATCATGGTCCAGATTCAATCTGACAAGACCGCAGCACTGCTCTGAAGGCTTGTTGCAGGAAGCAGCAAGCACGAGGCAGCAAAGGGCCGTCAGGCCAAACAGTTTAGATTTTTCCATTTTGTTTTACTTGATTATTTGAACATATATATCGTCAATGAATATCCATTCCTGGGTGGTACCTGTTCTGGAGTTGGCTCCGTAGCAGTCCCAGGAAAGTCTGGTAAGGGAAGTGCAGTCCGGAATCTCGAAGGATGCGGACACACTTATGTTGCTCACGCTTCCGTCAGTTGGGGCGCTGACCTTTTCGCCGGCAAGGTTTGAAATCAGGGCTCCTCCCTTGATTGCCGCGGAACCTCCCTGGTAGTAGCCGGCAACGGCACCCTGGGTGGTGTCCCAACCATAGGAAATCTGAGGTGTGCGTTTGGTGCTGTAGCCGGTGTAGTTGAAGTTCACCCTGACCTTCACGCTCTTGCCCTCCTTAATATATGAAAGGGGAGCGGAGTCCACTCTTCCGCGGTAGGTGCCCTGAAGAATGAATATTTCATTCTGATGGCGGATTGCCATAGCCTTGTTGCCCGAATCTTCGAGCACCGCGGCCTGGTTGGCTGTCCATCCCGGCAGGCCGTAGTCCGTTCCTTCAATGGTTTTCGTGCTGTGGCCGGTGGCGCTGAGGTTTCCGTTGATGCTGAAGCCGGTGCTGGCGTTGGTGAAGTCTTCGGAGAAAAGATAAGGGCAGCTGAGGCTGTCATTTGTTATCAAAGCGGCACCGTCTATTGCCAAAACAAAGGATGAAATTACTGCCGCATTTTCGGATTCGTAAGTAACAACTATGTTTTTACCATTGAGGGACAAGTAGTTGTTTCGGTCCTCAAAAGCTATGTCAAGACTCTCTCCAACTGCGATATTGCTCCCGTCCCTCTTGGTCCAAACAAGGTCGGGACTCTCCGTTTCCGGCCAGTTGCTGCCGTCTGCGAGGCTGAGTCTGATGCTGATGAGCTTCTCTCCGAGCTTGTTGTCGGCCAGACTGAAGCGCACCCGGTAGAAGTCGTGGAGCTGGTTTGCCCTCATTGCAACGCTGGTGATATGGCCGGCCTTGAAGTCCCTTCCCTTCAGGACGAGAGGCTCGATGGTGGCATATTTGTCGGAGCCGTATAGGGTAATGGACATAGTCTCGCCTTCGAGATAAGTGTCGCCCGGAGGAATGATAGCTGCAAGGGCGTAAGCTCCTTCGGACAGGGAGAGCCCTTCAAGAACTATCTCCTGAGAGGCACCCTCTATTGCATCAATCTGCCCGTTGTCAGGGTTTACCTTGATGGTCCCGGCTATCCTTTCCGGCATTGAAAATTTGATTTTCTGCACCGGCTGTCCTAGCAGGTCGCTGCCTTCAGGGATGAAGAATCGGAAGTAGTGCAGAAGCGAGGACATCCTTAGGTTCATAAGAGCCTCATCATCCACAGGACGGGTTTCGTCGATTGGAGTAAGCGGGCCGTGTGAGGCTTCGCCCCAAAGCACGCAAGGCTCGCTGCCCTGATACTGCTGCGCTCCGATGCTGTAGCTCGCAAGCCCGCCCTCAAGGGTCTCTGCCTCAGGATAGAGGCAGCGGTAAGTATAGCTGTCCTCCTGCATAGGGCTCGGTATTTCGGCTGTGAAATAGGCCATAGCCTTATGGCAGGCTGCCAGTTTGAAGGTATTCGCGCTAAGCGTAGCGGCTCCTGCGGAATTTTTGGCCCATACGCTTATCTCGTCAGTATCTTCCCAGGCGAAGAGTCCGCTGGCAGCATCCGTGCTGATTTTGGTCGCGCCGACGCCAAAGCCTACAGTGACCGGACCTCTTTCTGGTTCAGTAAGAGGAGCGCGGCTGCAGGATGCTGCCAGCAGCATTATGGCTATTGCGTAGGCCTTTTTCATAAAAAAACTTCGCGCGAAAATTGCGCAAAGTTATTATGAACAGCCCGTAAAACCAAAAAAATGGCTTTACAGAATGGATTGGTTTTGTTAAATCAGGACTATGCCTTAGCTGTCCTGCGCTCTGAAATCAGCGCCCAGATTCCCCATATTGCAGTGATTGCCAGGGACATAGGCACTCCGACAGCAAGCAGTTCGCGAAGGAAGACACTTGCCCCTCCGGCATCGGTAAGTGCAGTGAAGAACGGGTATTTCCAAGTGAGTTCCCCGTTGATGATATGGTCCACGATAAGCATAATGCTGCCGCCCCAGAGCATCTTCTCAAGGGTGCGGACCTTCTCGCCGCTATTGCGGATTTTGCGGTAAACTGTGGTGGCAACCGCCTGTGCCAGTGGTACTAAAAAACAGCACATATTCTAAATTGCTTCTATTTCCTGAATTTCTATTTCATTTCCCCTCAGCAGCCAGGTATTGCCGCTGCCGCAATGCGGGCAGGTCTTGCCGTGGGCTACGGTAGGGTATTCGCTTTTGCAGCCGTCACACCAGGTCACGGCATCGAGCATTCTGATTTCGAGCTTGCAGTCCTGAAGTCCTTCTTCCTTTGCCACTGCCCAATTCCAGCAGTCCTCAAGGTAGTATGGCACAACGGTCGAAACTTCGCCTATGTTCATCACTACCTTGGAGACTTTGCTGCAATTGTTCTCCTGCGCAACTTTCTTGACTTCCTTTATTATATGGAATACAATGCCAAGTTCGTGCATAGCCTAGCTCTTTTTCTTGACCAGCATCTTCGCTCCGCGCTTGATCACATAAGGCAGCAGGGCTCCGACCTTGTCTTCGGCCTTTACCATAGTGCTGCACTCAGGATGCTCGCGGTAGAGGTGGATGGCGTCGAACGCGCACTTGGTGGTGCAGAGGCCGCAGCCTATGCAGCGGTTCTCGTCCACTACGGAAGCACCGCAGCTCAGGCACCTTGCCGTCTCCTTGCGCACCTGCTCTTCGGTGAGGGTGCCGTGGTATTCGCTGAAAGCGTCCCCGCCCTTAACAGGTTCCGGCTCCTGACGGGATGAGTTGTCATAGCTCTCCACGCTGATGTCGTCCTTGTTGAGCTCGATGAAGTCCCTGCGGTTGCGGCCTATGGTCATATGGCCGTGCTGCACGAAGCGGTGCAGGGATTCGGCTGCCTCCTTGCCGGTAGCAATGGCATCGATGGCGAACTTAGGGCCGGTGAGGCAGTCTCCGCCGACGAAGATGTCCTCCTGGGCGCTTTGCAGGGTGAGCTTGTCTGCGACAGGGCTGTTTCCTCTGCCGAACTCGACCTTGCTGCCCTCGAACAGGGCTCCGTTCTGAATGGCCTGGCCTATTGCGAAGATAACCATATCCGCATCGAGGGTAAGCAGCTGCTCTTCGTCATAAGTCGGAGCGAAGCGGTGCTCTGCATCGAATACGCTTGTGCATTTCTTGAATATAATGCCTGTCACCTTGCCGTCAGCTGTGAGCACTTCCTTAGGGCCCCAGCCCGGGTTGATTACCACTCCGTCCTCGCGGGCCTCAGCTCGCTCGGCAGGGGAGGCAGGCATGATATCTTCCGTCTCAAGGGAGAGCATAGTTACGCTCTGCGCGCCGCTTCTCAGCGCAACGCGGGCTGCATCAATTGCAACATTGCCGCCTCCGACCACTACGACCTTGCCGCTGAGGGACTTCTGGCCGCAATTGGCCTCGTGCAGGAAATCAATGGCAGTGGTAACGCCCTCTGCGTCCTGCCCCGGCACTCCCGGAAGGCGTCCGCCCTGGCAGCCTATTGCCACATAGAAGGCCTTGTAGCCCTGCTCACGAAGCTGCTCAAGGGTGATGTCCCTGCCCACTTCCACGCCTGTGCGTATTTCAACTCCGATTTCGCGCATAATCTCGATTTCGGCATCGATGACCTTCTTGTCGAGTTTGTAGGAAGGGATGCCGTAACGGAGCATTCCGCCCGGCTCAGGGTTCTTTTCGAATACAGTAGGATAGTAGCCCATAGTTGCGAGGTAATATGCGCAGCTCAGGCCTGAAGGACCGCCTCCGATGACGGCGATTTTCTCCTTCCAGCGGCCGCGGTTGGAAGCTACGACAATCTCCGGAACGAAGCGGTTCTGCGCATTGAGATCCTGCTCGGAGATGAATTTCTTAACCTCGTCAATGGCAATAGGGCGGTCTATGGTGCCGCGTGTGCAGGCATCCTCGCAGCGGCGGTTGCATACGCGTCCGCACACGGCAGGGAACGGATTCTCACGCTTGATGAGCTCGAGGGCCTCGCGGTATTTGCCTTCGGCTGCCTTCTTCAGGTAGCCCTGAACGGCTATATGCGCAGGGCAGGCTGTCTTGCAAGGCGCCGTACCGCTAGGATAGCAGTTGATGCGGTTGCGGTCGCGGTAGTCCTCGTTCCACATGTGCGGGCCCCACTTGGTGGCGTCAGGCAGCACCTGCTTCGGGTACTGCTGCTCGCCGTGCTTGGTGCAGAGCTTCTGTCCGAGCTTCACGGCTCCGGCAGGGCAGTACTCCACGCATCGGCCGCAGGCGACGCATTTCTTCTTGTCCACCCTCGCGACATAGGCGCTTCGGCTCATGTTCGGGGTGTTGAAGAGCTGCGAAGTGCGCAGGGCGTTGCATATCTTGACGTTGCAGTTGCATATCGCGAAAATCTTGCCCTCGCCGTCGATATTGGTGATCTGGTGGACGTAGCCATTGTCCTCGGCGCGCTTGAGAATGGCCATGGCCTCCTCGTAGGTCACATCGTGTCCGCGTCCGGTCTCGCGGCAGTAGTCCGCCATATCGCCCACGCCTATGCACCAGTCCTCGTAGTCGTCCGCACAGCCCTCGTCGAGCTTCTTGCGGCCGTAGCGGCAGGAGCATATGGATGCGCCGATATGGCCTTCGTACTTCTTGAGCCAATAGGAAATATGCTCTATATCAATGGATTGGTTCTCCATGGAAATGGCCTTCTCCACAGGGATAACGTGCATTCCGATGCCCGCGCCTCCGGGAGGTACCATTGCGGTAACGTGCTCCAGCGGCAGGAAGGTCATCCTTTCGAAAAACATTGCAAGTTCCGGATGACGGTCCATAAGGGCAGTGTTCATATTTGTGTACTCGGCGGAACCCGGCACGAAGAGAGGCACCCAGTATTCGCGGTCCTTCCTTTCGTAGGTAGTGCCCGGCACAGGACCGTCCTTGGTGTATTTGTCACCGTAGTCATACTCCAGCATACCGTAGTAGGAAAGAAGGTCGAGCAGTTTGTCGAACTCTTCGTCAGTTTCGGTGTAATGCTTTTTGTGATTCCACTCCACGAGCAGCGGGTATGGGCGGTGCTCACGCACCTTCATAGCCTTCTGCGATACCACATCAAGAAGCAGGTCCAGTGAGGCCTCTCTTGTCTTGGCATCCATCTCATCTTCGAAGATGCAGGCAAGTCCCCAATACTCAGGGTCTTCCGTGGTAACACCCTTCATCTTCGCAGGAATGCGGTCGGTCACCTTGGTGACGAACTTCAGGAGCTTGGGATTAGGATTGGCATCCCCTTTATGTTTGGGAATGTACTTCTTAGAGATCTCAGGCATATTATTATGTGATTAGTTGGTTTTCCAGTCTTTGACGGAGTCAATCAGCCATTGTGCGAATTCCGGGATTCCTTCGCCGGTGCGGGCGCAAATCGGTATCACGCGAGCACGAGGGTTCCTTAAATGAATGTATTCGCGGCATTTGTCCATATCGAAGTCGAAATACGGCAGCACATCGGTTTTGTTGATGAGCACCAGGTCGCAAATGGAGAACATAAGAGGGTATTTGAGAGGCTTGTCGTGGCCTTCCGGAACGGAGAGTATCATCGCGTTGCGTACTGCTCCGGTGTCGAATTCGGCAGGGCAGACCAGATTGCCCACATTCTCCAGAATTGCAAGGTCCAGCCCTTCGAGAGGGAGGTTGTCAAGGCCCTGGCGGGTCATTTCCGCATCCAGGTGGCACATTCCTCCCGTATGGAGCTGGATGGATTCGATTCCTGTAGCCTCCTTGATTTTGATTGCATCCACATCGGAGTCTATGTCGGCCTCCATAACTGCGATTCTGAGCTTGTCTTTGAGCTCATTGATAGTGGCTATAAGGGTAGTGGTCTTGCCGCTGCCCGGGGAAGACATCAGGTTGAGAAGAAATACTCCTTTGCGCTTGAGCTCCTCGCGGAGCTGATCCGCCTCGTGTCCGTTCTCTTCGAAAATGCTTTTCTTGATTTCTATGACTTTAACTTCGTCCATTGGTAGATCAGGATTTATAATGAGGTGATAAAGATAATAAAATTCTTGCATATAAGCGGGCTATTTTTTAAATTTGCTTTCAAAACTAACCCTTACCAATATAATTATGTTGTTTCATGTTTATGGAGACATGGCTGTCTGGCAATGGATTGCCATGTTCGGCGTGCTCGCAGGGCTGATTCTGCTCAACGAGTTCGCTAGAAAAACCAAATTCGGCGGTGCAGTAATGTTCTTTGCACTTCCGGCAGCGTTGACAGTGTATTTTGTAGCAATCCAGATCGGAGCAGCTTGCGGAGCGGAGTGGGCACTCACCAACCAGACCTATGTTTACATGAACGGCTGGTTCCACTACGCAAAACTCTATGCAGCCCTTGCGGGATGTATTGGCTTTATGATGATCAAGTACGGATGGGGCATAGGCAAGCAGCGCTGGTTCAAATGCTTCCCGTTCGTAATCGTGGCCATCAACATCCTCATCGCGGTGGTTTCCGATTTCGAGACTGCCATCAAGGGATGGAACCACTGGTTCCTCAGCAACGAGGATGTATGGCTCTACGGAGGGTGGCACAATGTGATGAACGGTATTGCCGGACTTCTCAACATCTTCTGTATGACTGCATGGTGGAGCGTTTATTCATCAAAGGACAAGTCCGATATGCTCTGGCCGGATATGACCTGGGTTTACATCGTTGTCTATGACGTGTGGAACTTCGCCTACACCTACAACTGCCTTCCTACCCACTCCTGGTTCTGCGGTATCGCGCTTCTTCTCGCACCTACCATTGCAGCCCTGCTCTGGAACAAGGGCGGCTGGATTCAGAATCGTGCATTCACCCTCTGCATCTGGTGTATGTTCGCACAGTGCTTCCCTCTCTTCCAGATTACATCTACCGACGGCACTGTCGCTAGCAAATGGGCAACCCTGCCTACGCTTTATGCTGACGGCACCCTAAACGGAATAGTAGAAGGTTCGAGTGCCAATGCTGACCCTACCGCAATGACTATTGTCAGCGCCCTTGCACTGATTGTCAATGCCATTGCACTCACCTATATTATCGTTGTTTCCAGGAAGCGTCACATCAATCCTTACAAGCAGGACGTATTCGTGGATTCCAAGTACTACAAGGCTGCTGCTGCCCGCATAGGCGAGTAGGGATTCTTTACAGATTTGTTACAAAGCGTTACAGATTTACCATAATCTGTAACGTTTTTCTTGTTTTACGGCTGCCGGTGTGATTCTGGTGACTACCAAGCGTCCCCGTCAGCAGAAGGGGGCCGTGGTGGAGTACAGCTTCAATCTCGGAGTTGAGAACAGCATTTCCAGGCCGCAGCTTGCATCTATGGATGACTACCTGGATGCTTATGAGGAAGCAGGTTTCAGCTCCAAGTATTTCGCCGGCAACGGCGAAATATCGCGCTGGCGCGAGCTGCTTGCCGCTTACCGCAAGGGTGAAAGGCCCGATGGAATATATCCCAACGGCATCTATAAGGATGAGGACGGAGCCGTATATTACCTCAAGGAAGGGGATGTTTACGGCAATGCCCTTGAAGCAGGTGTGCTCAGCAACCACAATCTGTCCGTTTCAGGTGCGTCCGGGGATGTGCGCTACCGCCTCAGCGGTAACTGCCTCTCCGAGAACGGTCCTATGGCGGGCGACAAAGATGCCTTTTCGCGCAAATCTGTAAATGCTTTCGTCTCGGCGGACCTGAATTCCTGGAGCACGGTTGAGGCCAATATGATTTATACTGCCCAGAGCAGTTCCTCCATTATGAGCGTCTTCCGCGATGTATATTCTATGCGTATGATGAACTGGTATCCGGAAGGAATGATGCCTGGCGAACTGGTTGGCGAAAAGGAAGATGTGATTATCGACACTCCGCTCAACGGCTGCCTGTACCAGCCTGCTGCACTGAGCACCACCGATACGCCGAGAATTGCGCTGCGCTCCATTTTCAAACCGGCAGCGGGTTGGAGCATAACGGCTGAATATACCTTCCAGCAGCAGAATACGGCTTACTCCGCATATACCGGCACTTTCAAGGTGGCCGACGCTCAGCTTGGTGCCTGCACCTTGCCTGCAGCCGGTACTGACAAATACGAAAAGAACAGCGCCAGGACTCTTTACAATGCCTTCAATCTCTTCTCGAACTATGATTTCTCGCTGGGAGAGCATCATTTCAGCTCTGTGCTCGGATTCAATCAAGTGCCTTTGCCCGCCTTGGCTACAATTACGACGGACGCTACCTGTTGGAGATGAACTGCCGCTACGACGGTTCCAGCAAGTTCCCGCGCAACCGGCGTTTTGCCATCTTCCCTTCGGTGTCGGCAGGCTGGCTGGACAAGTATTACCTTGAACAGGTGCCGTTGGACCAGATAAAGTTGAACCCGAAATTGGAACAGAATCCGGGATATT
>SAMEA3663028__coassemble_78_pt1 | contig 48175 bp, 26 predicted proteins | sample SAMEA3663028__metabat2_high_PE_014 | metagenome-assembled genome bin SAMEA3663028 (sample SAMEA3663028) | pig gut metagenome | biome: pig gut; feature: pig-associated habitat; material: faeces | place: France | collected 2012 | reverse complement strand
GAGTGGGGAACGGCATCCGCAGAGGTGGCAAGAGGGGCAACGGCAGGAGAAGCACCAGAAACAGCACCGGCAGGGGCGAGGGAATCGGGAGGGAATTGTGTGCGGGCAAGGGCGAGGGCTTCGCGGGAGATGTCAAGGGCGGTGACGGATGCGTTGGGGCATTCCAGTGCAAGAGTCCATGCTATGCAGCCGCTGCCGGTGCACAAATCCAATATTCTAGTTGCAACACCCTTCCCAGAACTCTGACAACAAGCCCCAGAACCCCGAAGAGAAGACCCGGAACCCAGACAAGAAGCGGCACCGGCAGTCCCGGGGGACACATGCGCAAAATCCGAAAGACGACTGAGGACAGTATCCACCAGAATCTCGGTTTCGGGGCGGGGAATCAGCACGGCAGGACTGACACGGAAGCGGCGCGAATAAAACCAGGCAAAGCCAAGCACATACTGCAGCGGCTCTCCGGTGCACAAACGGGCCACATCATCCTTAAGCCCAGCCAGTTCGGCAGCACAAAGCTCAAAATCCGGATGTGCAACTGCAAACCAGCCCTTCCGCCCGGTACGCTCTTCAAGCAGGATATCAACCATATTGCGGGCTTCATGCTCCGGATACAAGTCCCGCAGCGAGCACACGGCCCAATCGATAAACCCCTGCAGCTGCATAGAGCTATTTCGCGAAAATATTGCCTCCGAAATCAACCACCTTGAAAGACTCCTCGCGGGCACGGGCGAAGGATCGCTCAATCAGACGGTCAATCACCTGAGTGAAAGGAATGCCCGTGTAATCCCACAGATAGGAAGAAAGGGAGCCCGGGATAGTATTGATTTCATTGACATAAATCCTTCCGTCTTCCTCGTCAATCATCAGGTCAATACGCGCAAGTCCCTCACAACCAAGGGTTTTGAATGTCTTGACCGCATAATCCTTAACCAGCGCAGTCACAGTATCCGGGAGCTTTGCCGGCAGCTCGCGCTTAAGGGAAGCCATTCCCTGCTCACCCTTGGCGCCACCCAGCTTGAAACCTCCGACCTTCGAGCCGCCACCCAGCTTAATGCCACAGGCCTTCGAACCTCCCAGCTTGCCGGAGCCCTTTGCCCCGCCACCCTGGTATTTGTCCGAATAGCTCAGAATCTCTCCGCTGCGCAGAGGCACCTCGCACACGGAAGGCTCACAGTGATAGTAATCCCCCATCACAGAGCAGTTTACCTCCTTCAGGTGACTCAACATACGCTCCACGATGATGCGTGTAGTGAACTGAGCCGCATTATCGATAGCCTCGGCAAGTTCCTCACGGCTGTGCGCAGGCGAAATTCCCACGCTCGAACCCGAATTGGCAGGCTTCACAATCACCGGATATTGCAGACTCTTTTCTATGGTATCCATCACCTCTTCTCTGCGCTCGTCCCATTCCTTGTCGGAAAACCAGTGGAAATCCACCACCGAAATCCCGCTGCTGCGCAGAATCTGCTTCATCGCAATCTTGTCCATACCGTTGGCCGAAGCGAAAGTGTTGCAGCCTACATAAGGGATGCCCAGCACGGAAAGCACTCCCTGAAGGGTGCCGTCCTCGCAATTGGTTCCGTGAAGAGTAGGAAGAATGGTATCAATCTTCGCCACAACCTTCTGAGCGCCGAAAAGCCCCGAATTGCTGTAGAGATTGAAATCCCCATAGACCGATTTGAAATAGACCTCTGTGCAGCGCCTCAGCAGCGAAGGCATGTCGCGATATGCCTCCAGCTCAAGAAGAGCCGCTCCGGTGTACCATTTGCCGGTCTTGGCGATGTAGATAGGCACTATCTCATATTTCTGCTTGTCCATAGACTCCATTACCTGCGAAGCGGTAACAACGGAAATCTCATTTTCGACTGAACGTCCTCCGAAGAGAACACCTACTGTTATTTTCATACTCTATCTGAATGTATCCGGTAAATCGTTTTCATAGAGCACCACGCTGCCCGGGGTCGCAAAAGGCTGCATCAGAGCCACGGCCTGCGCGAGCGTATCGGCGCATATTATATTGTTTTCGTCCATTCCGCCCTCCCGGGCACCCTCGAGAATGGCCTCACGGTTGTATCTGTTCACAATCACGAGCAAATCGCAGTGCGCGGCCGCCCTCCAGCCGAGCTTGCGGCACTCCTCCTGCTGCCTGACTCCGAGCTCCACAAAACCCGGAGTCACCACAATGCGGCGCGCCCCGGCCGGCAGCTCCATTGCCCCGAGCACGCTCAGAGCCATAGCTGCCCCCTCAGGATTGGAATTGTAGGCATCATCCAGCACGGTCAGACTCCCCTTGCGGGAAATACTGAGCCGGTGCTCCACGCTCTGCAGCTTCCCGACCGCAAGAGCACACTTCTGAGCGCTTACTCCGAGCTTGCGGGCTACGATAACTGCTGCCGCAAGATTGAGCACATTGCAATCTCCCAGCAGACGGGTGCAGAGATGAAGCGGCTCCCCACCGAATCCGCTCAGGTCGAACTCCATACCGCTCCGGCTGTAGCTGATGCCTTGGGCTCGAACATCAGCAAGAGGAGCGTCAATGCCATAACGCACAATTTCGCAGTTGGCGGGCACGTCATCGCAGCCCATTATCCCCTCCGACTCCTCGTTTATCACCGCGAGGCCGTCCGGAGGCAGGGCTTCGAGCAGCTCGAATTTGGTCTTGCGGACATTCTCGCGCGAGCCGAAAGTCTCAAGATGCATATCCCCCACCGCCGTCACCACTCCTATCTGCGGATGCACCAGAGCGCAAATCTCGGCAATATCTCCCTTCTGCTTGGCGCCCATCTCCACGATGAACACCTGATGGTAGGGCTGAAGCTGCTCGCGTATGGTGCGCACCACGCCGAGCGTAGTGTTGAAATTGCCCGGAGTCATCAGCACATTGTACTTCTCGCTCAGCAGGCGATAGAGGTAGTTCTTCGTGCTTGTCTTGCCGTAACTTCCTGTCACTCCGACAATTATCAGATTAGGCATAGCACGCAGGCGCTTTGCCGCATCGTTGTAGAACCAGCGGCTTATGGCCTTCTCCACAGGAGAAAGCAGAAGGTTGGCCAGGAGCATAATCCACGGAGTCAGCAAGGCAGCTGCTATGGCTCCCCAAGGGCGCAGGCAGGCCGAAGCCCCGAGCAGCAGCAGCGAGGTCAGCACGGTGAGGCGGACCATACGCAGCGTCATACGGAACTTCAGCTTTTCCTTGCGGAAAGGATGCGGCACCGGGTTGTCCTTCAGCCAGCGCAGGAAACGCTCCGGCCGGTAGGAATTCTGCTGGAACATAGAGAGATAGAACCTGAGCAGAATGCCTGCCGCAGAGGCGCAGAGCACAATCACAAGAAGCTGAATCCAGAGTGCCATTATCCAAGGAAATTGCGGGCCACTGCCAGAAACAGGGCCGGATTGTCAAGAAAAGAGAAATGCGACCCGCCCGGTACGGTCACGAGTCCGGCATCGCGCAGTTTGCGCTCCATAAGTCGGGCATCCGAAAGCGGAGTTGCGGTGTCGTTCTCGCCCCAGAACAGCAGGACAGGCGCTTCGATTGACGGCAGGAGCCGCCGCAGGTCCTGATTAACCACCTTAGAAAGTATGGCTTTCATCATAGGACTTGCTGAGTTATAGTCCGCCGACCCGCGTCCCTTGCGAAGCCGCTCCACAGCCTCTGGATTATGCATCACCTTGAGCAGGAACCACTTCGAGAGCTTGAAGCTGTATACCTTGAGCCAGTAGCGCAGGGTGCGCCGCGGTTTGATGCCCGCAGCATCGGCAAATATCATCCTGCCTACCTTGCGGCGGGTAGCGAATACAATGGCTACGCGCCCTCCGAAAGAGTGGCAGATAATGGAAGGCTCCACTATGCCGAGATGGTCACAGAAGGCCTCCAGCATTGCCTCGTATTCGTAAACGCCCCATACGGAAGAGGGCTCGCCGGACTCCCCGAAACCAGGGAAGTCCAGTCCTATCACCCTGTGGGTCCGGGAAAGCGAAGGCAGGAAAGCATCGAATATGCTGCGGGTGCATCCCCATCCGTGCAGAAGCAGCAGGTCGGGACCGCTACCGCAGATGCTGTAGCCAATGCTGATGCCCTCGTACAGAAACTCCATCGCCTAATTGAAGAAATCGTCCTCGTCCTCATCCTCGCCCGCAAGACTCGCGGCAACTTCATCGTCCGTCTCTTTGTCGCCGCCGGTGCAGCTGAGGTCGAGATTCATTCCCGCAGGGGCCTCGAAGGTGTCGTACTCGCGTATATTGAGTTCAGGGTCAGCAAGGCATTTGTTCATAAAGATACCCCAGATAGGGAGGGCCATATTGGAGCCGCTTCCCATTGCGAGTTCCTTGAAGTGGACCATACGGTCCTCGCCTCCTACCCATACGCCGGCGGTAATCTTAGGCGTATAGCCTATAAACCAGCCGTCGGAGTTGTCGTTGGTCGTACCGGTCTTGCCCGCAATCTCGCCCTTCAGGTTGTAGCGGAAGCGCAGACGGCGTCCGGTGCCCTGGTCTATTACGCCCTGCATCAGGTTCACCATAAGGTAGGCCGTGCTCTCGCTGATGGCCTCGGTGTGCTTGTTGGTGAAGTCGGCAAGCAGGTTGCCCTCGGCATCCTCGATGCGCGTTACGAAGAGCGGAGTCGAATGAACACCCTTGGAAGGGAAGGTGTTGAAGGCTGCAACCATTTCGCAGAGCGTCAGGTCGGCAGGGCCCACGCAAAGCGAATATACCTCGTCAATATGGCTGGTGACACCCATTTTGCGCATCATAGAGGCCATTGCCGTAGGACCGAACTGCTTCATCAGGTAGGCCGAAATATTGTTCGAACTATGGGTAAGACCCCATTTGAGGGTCACGGTGCGTCCTATATCCTTAGGGTTGTCGGTGCTTCGCGGAGTCCAGGTATCACCGTTCACCACGAAGGTCTGAGGCATATTGACCACCTTGTCGCAAGGGGTCATACCCTCCTGCATGGCGAGGGTGTAGAGGAAAGGCTTGACCGTACTTCCCACCTGGCGCTTGCCCTGACGCACATTGTCGTACTTGAAGTAACGGTAGTTCGGTCCGCCTACATAGGCGCGCACCTCTCCGGTAACCGGCTCGATGGCCATAAAGGCCGCCCTGAGCATTGACTTGTAGTATTTGATGGAATCGTCAGGAGTCATAAGCGTGTCGGCATAGCCTTCCTTGTTCCAGGCGAATACCCTCATCTCCACAGGCTTGCTGAACTGGGAGAGAATCTCGGCCTCGCTGACTCCCGCCTTGCGCTGGGTGCGGTAGCGGTCGCTCCATTTGCGGGCCTGCAACATAAGGGTCTCATAGGTGGCGTCCTCCATATCGTCCGGGAAAGGAGGCCTGCGGCGGCGGCGAAGCTCCTTGTTGAACGCCGGCTGCAGGTAGCCGCCGAGATATTCGCTCACAGCCTCCTCCGCATAGCGCTGCATATGGGAGTTGATGGTCACATAAATGCGGAGGCCGTCGCGGTCGAGGTTATATTTCTCTCCCGAAGGCTTGCTGTTCTTGGTAAGCCAGCCGAAGAAAGGGTCCTCGCGCCAGCGTATGGTATCCGCCACATAGTCGTCGTTGGTCAGATACTGGTTGCGGCGGGGCTCCTTGGCACTCATCTCGCGGCGTATCATATCCCTGAAATAAGGCGCAATGCCGGAGTTGTGGTCCTGGACCTGGAAGCGCAGCTCGATAGGTGCGGCCTGTGCTTCTGCCATCTGTTCCTCGGTAATGTAGCCTCCCTTGTGCATACGGCTGATTACCAAATCCCTGCGGGACTTGGACTGGTCGTAGTGGAGGACGGGGTTGTAGCGGGTTGGCTTATTGATTATGCCTATGAGGGTGGCTGCCTCCTGGATATTGAGCTCGGACGGCTGCTTGGAGAAGTAGGTCTCGGATGCCGCCTTGATGCCGTAGGCTCCGCTTCCGAAGAAGACGGAGTTGAGGTACATAGCCACGATTTCGTTCTTGGTATAGCTCCTTTCGAGCTTGATGGCGGTGGCCCATTCGCGCAGCTTGATCCATACCATCTGCAGTTTGTTGCTCACTTCCTGACGCGGATAGAGGGTCTTGGCGAGCTGCTGGGTGATGGTACTTCCTCCTCCCTGGCTGGAATCGCCCATCAGAAGGGTGCGGAAGAGCACGCGTCCGAGGCTCTGGAAATCAATGCCGCAGTGCTGCTCGAAACGGGAGTCCTCGGTAGCGATGGCAGCGTTGATTACATTGGGGGAGATGTCCTGATACTGGACATAGGTCCTGTTCTCGATGTGGAAGGTGGAGATTACTTCCCCGTCCACGGAAATAAGCTGGGTTGCGAGATTGTTGTTCGGATGTTCAAGCTCCGAAAAGGAAGGGATGTCGGCATAAATCCATACTGCTGCAAGCAGTCCGGCTACGGCAAGCACCCCGGCGGAAAGCAGGGCCCAGAACCAGATTATAACTTTCTTTCGCGTACTATCTTTCATTATGGGCGCAAAAATACTCATTAAATTTTGAAAAGCATTGAATTGTGCTTTTCTTTGCATCATGAATTTAGTGATAGTCGAGTCCCCGCACAAGGCGGAGACAATACAGAAGTTCCTCGGAAGCGACTACAAAGTCGTTTCTTCGAAGGGACATATACGCGACCTTCAGGAAAAGGAGCTCGGCGTTGACCTCAACAACGGCTTCACTCCCGAGTATGTTATTCCGGCGGACAAGAAGAAAACCGTAGCCGAACTCAAGGGTCTTGCCGCCAAGGCGGACACCGTCTGGCTCGCTTCCGATGAAGACCGCGAGGGAGAAGCCATTTCCTGGCATCTTTACGAGACTCTCGGGCTCACCCCGGAGAAAACCAGGCGCATCACCTTCCACGAAATCACCAAGGACGCGATTCTCGAAGCAATCAAGAACCCGAGGAGCGTGGATATGGACCTGGTCAACGCGCAGCAGGCAAGACGCGTGCTCGACCGTCTGGTGGGTTATGAGCTTTCGCCGGTGCTGTGGCGCAAGATCCGCCGCGGCCTCTCCGCAGGACGCGTGCAGTCGGTAGCGCTCAGGCTCGTGGTGGACAGGGAGAAGGAGATTATGGCCTTCAAACCTCAGGCTTACTGGAAGGTGGAAGCCGATTTTGCGGCTGGCCGCTCCAAAGCCAAGGGCACGCTCGAAACCCGCTTCGACAGCAAGGAGGCGGCCCGCCGCTTCCTCGAGGACAGCATTGGCGCAAGTTACACCGTAGAGGGTGTGGACAAGAAGGAAGGAAGCCGTTTCCCGGCCCCTCCGTTCACCACCTCAACCCTGCAGCAGGAGGCAGGACGCAAGCTGCGCTTTTCCGTTAGCCAGACAATGCGACTCGCCCAAAGCCTGTACGAGCGCGGACTCATCACCTATATGCGTACCGACTCGACCAACCTCTCAGGACTCGCACTCGGAACCGCCAAGAAATTCATTCTGGACAACTTCGGGGAGGAGTACCATCACGCAAGGCAATACAAGACAAAATCCAAGGGCGCACAGGAGGCACACGAGGCCATACGCCCTACCTTCATAGACAACACCACCATCCAGGGCACCCCGCAGGAGCAGAAGCTCTACAACCTCATCTGGAAGCGCACCGTCGCCTCGCAGATGGCCGAGGCCCGCGTGCTTACGACCAATGTGCGCGTAGGCCTTGACACCAGAAGCGAGAAATATGCCCTGCAGTCTGCCGAAATCCTCTTTGACGGCTTCCTGAAGCTCTATATGGAGGGCACTGACGACGAGCAGACGGAGGATGGTGTCAGCATACTTCCTCCTATGCACGAGGGCGACAGCCTCAGCGTAAAGAAGGTAAGCGCAGTATGCCGCTTCAGCCAGCCGCCTTACCGCTACTCCGAACCTTCGCTCGTCAAGAAGCTTGAGGAACTCGGCATAGGACGCCCGTCCACCTACGCTCCGACCATCAGCACCCTGACCACCGGCAGGGGCTACATAGTCAAGGGAGACAAGCCTGGCGAAGCATATCAGGTGACTGACCTTACCCTGGTGGGCAGCGAAATCAGCGAGAAGGAAAAAACCGAAACCGTGGGCGCCGAAAAGGGCAAGCTCCTGCCATCCGAAATCGGAATGGCGGTGACCGACTACCTTGTAGGCAACTTCTCCGACATACTCGATTACGGCTTCACTGCCGGGGTGGAAAGCGACTTCGACAAAATCGCAGAAGGCAAGCTCGACTGGCACAAGTGCATAGGCGACTTCTATGCCCCGTTCCACACCGAGGTCAGCACCGCCCTCAGCGACAAGAGCTTCCACAAGGTGGAAAGGGAACTCGGAACGGACCCGCAGGACGGCAGCACCTACAGCGCGAAGCTCGGCCAGTACGGCCCTTATGTGCAGAGGGAAAAGGATGGAGTGAAAGCTTTTGCCAGCCTTGCGGCCGGACAGCTTATCGAGACCATCACCCTTGAGGAGGCTGTGAAGCTCTTCGCCCTGCCGCGTACCGTAGGTCAGAAGGACGGAGTGGATATTGTGGTGCTCAAGGGCAAGTTCGGTCCATATCTGAAATATGGCGACAAAAACCTGTCCCTGCCGCGCGGCACCGACCCTATGACGGTAAGCCTGGAGAGCTGCATAGCCCTGATAGACGAAAAGTCAAAGGAAGCAGACCCTGCAAAACCGCTGCTCGACTTCGGGGAGGTGGCAGTAATAAGCGGGCGCTACGGCCCGTATCTCAAGGCTGACGGCAAGAACTACCGCCTGCCGAAGGGCATCGATGCCGCCACCCTTACCAAGGAGCAGTGCCTTGAAATAATCGCAGGCTCGGAGCCGACCAACGGAGGAAGAAAAAGTTTCAGGAAAAAGAAATAGAATATGAGCAGCCAATATGAATTGGACGAAATGGACCGGATTATCCTGTCCCGACTCGTAAAAGACGCCAGAACACCTTATCTCGAAATCGCACGCGATTGCGGAGTTTCCGGAGCAGCCATACACCAGAGGGTGAAGAAACTCGAAGATGCCGGCATCATTGTCGGTTCCACCGCCCTGGTGAAACCTTCTGCAATGGGATTCCAGCTCTGCGCCTTCATCAACCTCAACCTTTCGGAAAACAACAAGTACCCGGAGGTAACCGCGTCCCTGAAGAAGATTCCGGAAATAGTGGAATGCCACTTCATCACCGGACGCTCCACTATGCTCGTGAAGCTCTACTGCACGGACAATGCCCACCTTATGGACATAGTGCTGAAGAAAATCCAGAACATCCCTTATGTGCAGTCAACCGAGACCATCATCTCCCTGGACGAGGCCTTCGAGCGTCAGGTATGGGTGAACGGCAACGAGACGAAGAAGCGCAAATCAGGCGGAAAACAGTAGCCTTGCCACCTCCAGGTCTTCCGGAGTAGTAATTTTGATATTGTACCTCTCACCGGCAACATAGGTGAGGGGTATATTTTTGGCCCTTGCAACTGAAGCGTCATCGGTGAAGGACTCGTCATAACCGAGGGTATAGGCCGCCTTCAGCTGTTCGGACAGGAATATCTGCGGAGTCTGTGCCCCGTACAGGCCTGCGCGCTGAGGGTCCGGCTGTCCGCTTTCTGCAAGCACACCCTCCGGACTTCGCGTCAGGCTTTTGAGAGTGTCGGTCACAGGGCATACAGGGATTACATTGCGCTCACCTGCGCACTCGTGCAGCAGGCGCCCAACCGTTTCGGCGTGAATCAGCGGGCGTACCCCGTCGTGAATCATAACAACCGCACCGTCAGGAATCTTCTCCAGGGCATTCCTCACTGAGTGGAAGCGGGTCATCCCGCCCTCCACCAGAATCTGGGGTACATCGAAGTGCAGGTCCGCGCACATCTTCCGCCAGTCAGCCATATGGTCCCTCGGGAGTACCACCACAACCTTCATCTCAGGTACGGCATAAAGGAACTTCAGGATGGTCTGCTGCAGAATCGGGCGACCCCCGAGATCAAGAAATTGCTTGGGCCTTTCGGTGCCCATTCTGGTGCCGCTGCCGCCGGCCACGAAAACTCCATAAATATTTTTTTCCATAAGTACAGATTCTACGCAAAATTAAAAACAAAATTGATTATTTTTGTAGGAATTCAATAATCTGAAAAAATGGCATTCTCATTCCTAAGCCAGGAATTGGCAATAGACCTCGGAACAGCCAACACTATCATCTACCAGAACGGCTCGATAGTGCTGGACGAACCGAGCATCGTCGCATTGGACGTCACAAGCGGGAAGTGCATAGCAATAGGCAGTCAAGCCAAACTGATGCACGGACGCAACAATCCCAATATCAAGACAGTCCGTCCTCTGAAAGACGGAGTGATTGCAGACTTCAACGCTGCCGAAATGATGATTCGCGGATTCATCCGCCAGGTCAGCGGCAAGCGCAGCCAGCTCTTCTCCCCTAATCTCAAGGTCGTCATCGGCATCCCTTCGGGAAGTACCGAAGTGGAAATCCGTGCGGTGCGCGACTCCACCGAGCACGCGGGAGGAAGGGATGTGTATCTGATTTTCGAGCCTATGGCAGCAGCCCTCGGTATCGGCCTTGATGTGGAGGCTCCGAAGGGCAATATGGTAGTTGACATAGGCGGAGGTACCACCGAAATCGCTGTCATCTCCCTCGGAGGCCTTGTGGTGCAGGACAGCATCAGAACCGCAGGAGACGTGTTTACAAGCGACATCCAGTATTATCTGCGCCAGCAGCACAACATCAAAGTCGGAGAGGTTACCGCCGAGGAAATCAAAATCGCGGTGGGTGCCGTTCTGACCGAGCTTGACGAAGAACCGGAGCCTAAGGTTGTGAAGGGTCCAAACCTTATGACCGCCCACCCTGTGGAGGCTACCATCACCTATCAGGAAATCGCACACTGCCTTGACAAGTCAATAGCCAAAATCGAGACCTCCATCCTGCACGTGCTCGAGCTCACCCCTCCAGAGCTGTACTCCGACATAGTAGAAAACGGAATCTATCTTTCCGGAGGCGGAGCCCTTCTGCGCGGACTCGCCAAGAGGCTCACAGACAAGGTGAACATCAAGTTCATCGTATCCGAAGACCCGCTCCACGCTGTGGCGCGCGGAACCTGCAAGGCCATCAAGAATACCGACAAGTACAAATTCCTTATGCGCTAGCGATGGCAAAGGGCCGCAGCACATCTGGAATCCTGCTTTCCGCAGCAATCTTCATTCTTCTGGAGATTGCTGCTGTTGCTTTGCTGCACAGTTCCTCACAATTGCAGAGCATATGGATCAATAGGGCTTCGCACCATCTGATAGGGTGGGTATGGGGCACCTCCGACAACATACGCTCCTACTTCAACCTGCGTGAACGCAACCGCCAGCTCGAAGAGGAGAATGCCATACTCTCCAAAGAAATCCGCAACTACCGCGAGCTGTATGCCAGGGACAGCATCAGAAACAGTTTCGAGGATCCGCACGATGGATTTCAGTACATTTTCGCCAAGACAGCAAAGATGTCCATAGGCTCCCAGCACAACCACATAGTCCTGAACAAGGGCTATGCGGACGGGGTGAGCGAGCGCTGCGGCATCATCACCAATCAGGGAGTAATCGGGGTTATCGACGCCGTGGACCGCAACTACAGTTACGGAAGGACGCTTATGAACCCCAATATCTCTGTGAGCGTGAAGATTGAGGGAAGTGACATTGCAGGACCTATGGTATGGGACGGCAAGAGTACGGACAGGGCTCTGATGCGCGGAGTGCCTCTCTTCCAGAAAGTCAGCGAAGGGGATACGGTACGTACCAGCGGATATTCGAGCATCTTCCCTGCCGGAATTCCGGTTGGAACGGTGAAGGGCAGCACCACCCGCAACGGTGCAACTCAGGATTTGGAAATCAAACTCTTCCAGGACTTCTCGACTGTTGACCACGTGGCCATTGTCCGCAATGAAGGTCGGGAAGAGATTGACGCAATAGAAAAAAGGGGGATGGCAAATGACAAACGGTAAAAGGATAGTCATAGCCTGCATCCTCTGTCTGGCACAGATAATTCTGAGCAATTATCTCTATGTTTCGCATTATCTGGTGCTAAACCTGCTGCCGCTGGTGATTCTTAGCCTTCCTGCGAGCCGCGGGGTCAATGTGGCTATGCTTGTCGCATTCGTGGCTGGCTTCGCAGTGGACTTCGCCTCCACCGGTATACTGGGGCTTTCGAGCGCTGCGCTTCTGCCTGTGGCTCTGCTGCGCTTCCCTATCCTGAGGGCAGTAGGAGGCGAAGAGTATCTGGTCCACCGCGACAGTCCGCCGGTGGGTCATCTCACTACGCGCGGAGTGTTTCTCGCAACCCTTTCAGCCGCTGCGGTATTCTTCCTGTGCTATGTGTTCATAGATGCTGCCGGGACGCGTCCGCTCTGGTTCAACCTCACGCGAATGCTGCTCTCTTCCGTAGCCAGCGCAGCGCTTATGACTTTCCTCAACCTTTTCCTGTTTGTAGAGAAATAAGATGGAAAGCCGCCCGCGACACACCAAACTGGTCATAGGACTTGCGGTCGCCGTGCTGATTCTGCTCGGAAGGCTGTTCTATATCCAAATCATAAACGACCGCTACAAGAGGGACGCGCTCAACAATTCCATTGTCTATGAGACCATATACCCTCCGCGAGGCATCATCCACGACCGGAACGGGGAGATTCTGGTGGGCAACGCGACGAGCTACGACATTATGGTCACTCCGCGCGAAATCAGCTCTCTGGACACCCTGCGGCTGGCCGAAGTGCTTGGGGTGGATATGGACTTTATGCGGGAAAAGCTTGATTACTACCGGACTTACCGCAGCCGTATAGGCTTCAAGACACTTACCTTCATCAAAAATGTGGACGCGGCGACCTATATGCGCTTTGCTGAGATGGAATATCTCTTCCCCGGGTTCAAGGGGCAGGTCCGCACAATTCGCACGCATCCTTTCAATGCCGGCGGAAATCTGCTGGGCTACATCTCGGAAGTGGACGGTGATTACATACGCAAGCACCCGGAGTACCGCGCAGGTGACGATGTGGGACGCACCGGACTGGAGGCGGCACGCGAAGAGGACCTTCGCGGCAGCAAGGGATACCACATCTACCTCCGCGATTCTCGCAACCGCGTGCTGACCAGCTACAACAACGGAGAGGACGATTTGCTTGCAGTGCCGGGCAAGGATATCACGACTACCATCGATGCTCATCTGCAGCAATACGGGCAGCAGCTGATGCAGAACAAAAAGGGCTCCCTGATTGCAATTGAGCCTTCGACGGGAGAAATCCTGGCTATGGTTACAAGTCCGGGAATAGATGTGGATGTGCTTTCGGATATGGGTAAAAACTATGCCGAACTGGCAGCAAACCCGGACAAGCCTATGTTCAACCGCCCGGTGCAGGCGTCTTATCCTCCGGGTTCGGTGTTCAAGCTGGTCAACGGCCTGATAGGTATGCAGGAAGGGGTGTTGGAGCCCTGGATGAAATATCCCTGCAGCAAGGGATACCAATATACTTCAACCCGCAAACTGGGCTGCCACTCCCACAAGTCCCCGCTGGATTTCGACCACGCGGTGATGACTTCGTGCAACGCATATTTCTGCTATGTGTTCAAGTCCATTCTGGAGAATCCTGCCTATTCGTCGACCAAGGAGGCTTATGACCGCTGGGAGCAGTATGTGCGCAGTTTCGGCTTCGGAAGCCCGCTGGGACTGGACTATCCGGGAGAGCTGGGAGGTTCGGTGCCGAAGTCTTCGCGATATGACAAGATATACGGGAAGAACCATTGGCGTTTCACGTCGGTGGTGTCCCTGTCCATTGGCCAGGGCGAGCTGCTCTGCACCCCGCTTCAGATTGCGAACCTTTGCGCTACCATCGCGAACCGCGGCTGGTACATTACGCCCCATATCATCAAGGATTCCGAAGACCTGACAATTGACGACAAATACCGCGAGAAGCATTACACGGAAGTGGACGCGAAGCATTTCGAGAAGGCGGTGAAGGGAATGTCTATGGCGGTGAACGGCACCGTGCAGGACGGGGCGACCGGCACTATGGCACGCATCCCGGGGGTGGAGGTGTGCGGCAAGACGGGCACGGCGGAAAACCCGCACGGTGCGGACCATTCGGTGTTCATCTGCTTTGCCCCGCGCGAGAACCCGCAGATTGCGGTGGCGGCCTATATCGAGAATGCAGGCTTCGGAGGCACCTGGGCCTGTCCTATTGCTTCCCTGCTGGCGGAGAAATATCTCAACGGAGAAATAGACGAAAGCCGCAAGTGGGTGGAGAGCCGCGCAATGGAGGCTAACCTTATGAATGTTCAGAAAAAGGAGAAAAAGACGCAATGACCCCGCTCCGCAGTGACAGAGGTGTGGCCCGCAGCCTCGACTGGGCCCTGATAGTAAGCTGGCTCGCGCTGGTGCTTACGGGGGTGCTTTGCATTTACTCGGCTTCGCAGGGGGCAGAGGGCGGCGAGGGCTTCAATCCGGGGGCGCGCTATGTCAAGCAGCTGATGTGGATAGGGATTTCTATGGGCGCTGCCCTGCTGATTACCTTTGTCATCAAGCCTCACGTATGGGAGGTGCTGTGTACTCCGGCCTACATAATGGTGGCGGTGCTGCTGGTGGCGGTGATTGTCTTCGGCTCGGAAATCAACGGCTCGAAATCCTGGTTCCGCCTGGGTCCCGTGGCATTCCAGCCTTCGGAACTGTCCAAGATTACCACTTCCCTGGTGCTGGCTCACTATATGCGCACTCCTGGCTTCAAGATTACACGCTTCAAGGATATACTGATGCTGGCCGCCATTGTGGGAATACCGGCGGTGATTATTCTGGCTCAGGGTGAAACAGGCACTCTGCTGGTGTATATGAGCTATGCTTTCGTGCTGTACCGCGAGGGCATGTCAGGATGGTGGCTGGCTCTGATTGGAGCGGCTATAGTGCTGTTTATTGCGGCCATCCGCTGGCCGTTGTGGGTGGCGGGCATACTGCTTACGGTGATGCTGGTGGCTTATTTCCTGTTTTGCCGGATACACGGGTCACGAAGTTTTGTGGCGAGAAGGAATCTGTGGATAGTGACCGCGCTGCTGGCGGTGGCGGGAGCGGTCTATATCTATTCGACCAATTTTGTTTTCAACAATGTGCTCAGGCCGCACCAGAGAAGCAGGATTGAGGTGCTTCTGGGAATTACCGAGGACAAGATGGGCGCGGGCTACAATGTCAACCAGTCAATGATTGCGATTGGCTCCGGGGGACTCAGCGGCAAGGGTTTCCTTCAGGGGACTCAGACTTCCTACGGCTTTGTGCCGGAGCAGTGTACGGATTTCATTTTCTGCACTGTGGGTGAGGAATTCGGGTTCCTTGGTTGCGCCGCACTGATTCTGCTCTTTGCCTTTCTTATCTGGAGGATACTCCACGATGCGGAAGCCTCCCGCGAGCCTTTTACCCGAATCTACGGGTATTGCCTCGCAGGATGTTTCTTTATGCATCTGATGATAAATGTGGGTATGACCATAGGCCTGATGCCTGTGATTGGCATCCCTCTGCCTTTCATCAGTTACGGTGGCTCTTCTATGCTGTCCTTCACCGTGATGCTCTTCATCTTTGTCTCCCTCGTAAGAAGGGACAGGAAGTATTTCTAGGGAAGGGTATCACATCTAGAATTCAGATGCTTTGAAGGTGAAATAACTGATGGTGGTGCCGCTTACTGCGGTAATCTGTACATCGGGCTGCTCATTGAGGAAGTAGCTGCTGAGGTGTATGGAATTTGTGCCGTCGCTGGTGAAGTCCGCATCTATGTGGCTGCCGAGCCTGATGTGCAGGGTGCCCTCGAAGGCTATACGAAGGCTTGCCCCCGAAAGAAAAGGTGAGGGCAGTTCAGGAATGCCGGTCTCAAGAGCTTGTCCCGGCTCCAGACAGATTGTCGGCTCTATGCAAAGATTGCAGAGATTGCCGCAGTGAATCTCGTTGATGTCCCAGCCGGAGGCAGAGAAGTCGAAGCCCAGGGAGAAGAGCCGCACCGAGGTCTGGGGCGTTTCGTAACAGCCGGCAAAGCCTATATCGCAGCCAAGAGAGTGTACTCCCGCGACAATCTGCCGCAGCTGTTCGTCGGTAAAATCGCTGACATTGCCCATACAGTACATATACGGGGCTCCTATCCAGCGGCAATGCTCTATCACACCCTCCACGCTGGCTATGGTCTTGTATTCCATTATCATTCCCTTGTGGCCCAGGTCCCTGCGTCCGCAGTAGAGTATGTAGTCATCACCCATTATGCTCTTTATGATGGAAAGGGAGCACTCATCGACATACTGGATGACAGGAGCCACCCCGCAGCTGCGGCACTCGTAGAGGAACTCTTCGAGAGAGCTTATCGGGGTGCGGTAGCGGGGATTGGATGAACGGTAGCGGTACTTGGTCCTGAGGGTGTCGAAAGGGGTCTGCGAAATCACTACATCGGGAGCGAAATTGCCGTCGAGGTCCTCAATCTGGTACCCGAGGGCACCCCGGTAGCCGTGGATGACAAGATACTTGCCCGGGGTCGCCGTGGCGTGGAGATTGGCTTCGACATAGCGGAAACCCAGCCTTGCGGCAAGCCTGACGTCATAGACGCTCTGGCAAGGGATGTAAGGGTCACTGTTCTTGTAAACGGTGTCGATGAACAGATGGCTGTAGTAAGGCTGTCCGAAACGGAAGCCTGTCGCACCCTGGGAGCGCGCAAGGGGAGCGGCGGCACAAAGCAGCAGCGAAATCAGAATAATTATGCGGTTCCTTCTCATACTATAGCAGGTCCGGTTCATCCCAAATCCTGTCAGTTATGCAAGTTACAACTATATTTTGAGACCCGCAACTGATTCGGAAATCTCCTTTCTCCAATCTCCAATGTCCATCACTTCCAACGAAAGCCAAATCTGAAGCTTTGACTTTGAGTATCACCTCTTTGCTTTCTCCTGCCTTGAGGGAAATCTTATCGAAAGCCCTGAGCCTGCGCACATCCGGAACCTCGGAAGCATACATATCGCTCGAAAAGAGCAGCACCGCTTCCCTGCCGTCCACGCTGCCGGTATTGGTAACCCTCACCCTGAACTCCAGCAGGTCGTCCGGACCGAAAGAGCTTTGAGAGCAGCGCAAATCGGAATATTCGAAACTGGTGTAACTCAGGCCGTCTCCGAATTGCCACTGGGCATCCATACGGGCGTCATAGTTGTATTCTCCCTCCATAGTGGCCACATTCTCGGACACCTTGTAGTCGTAAGGAGCATAACCCGCAGTGTACTTCGGCCAGGTGAATGGAAGCTTGGCGCTGAAATTCTCATCCCCGCTTACCAGGGCGGCAAAGGCATCGGCCCCATAGTTGCCCGGGAGCATCATAGCCACAAAGGCGGAGGCGAGAGGCTCAAGTTCCCTTACCACGCGAGGTCGCCCTCCACTGTAGGCTATGACTATAGGCTTGCCGCTTTGCGCAAGCACTTTGAGCATTTCCTGCTGCTGGGCGGACAGATTGAGGTCCTTCCAGTTGCCCGGAGTCTCGCAGTAGCTCTGCTCGCCTATGCAGGCGACGATAACATCGCACCTGGAGGCAGCCTTGCGGAGAGCCTTGAAGTCGGCCGGGTTCTCCTCATACCAGTTGTCTCCGTTTTCCGGGGCATATTCCACTCCCGGACAATAGCTCACCTTACCCGGGAACCTGCTTTGCAGGGCCTCCAGTATCGTGTGGTATGGTGCGGACTGACGGGACGCCCCGTCTCCCTGCCAGGTGTAGGACCAGCCTCCGTTGATGCAGCGCATAGAATTGGCATTGGGACCGCATACGAGTATCTTCTGACCCTTGCGCAGCGGCAGCACTCCATCATTTTTGAGCAGCACTTCACTCTCGACAGCGGCCCAGTATGAGCGGGCTTCGAACTGCGGTGCAGCGAAATCGGCATATGCCCCAGTATCCCATACCGGCTGTTCGAAGAGGCCGAGTCGCATCTTCAGGCGCAGCACGCGGCGCACCGCATCATCTATTCTTTCGATAGGCACGGCGCCCTCCTCGACCAGCTCCTTGAGGTCTATGCAGAACTTCCAGGTGGATGGGACCATAGCCATATCTATTCCCGCATTGATGGCAAGCCGCACCGCGTCCTTTTCGCTTGTGGCCACACGGTCACGGTAGTACAGGTTGTTGATGTCGTTCCAGTCGGTGACTATCATACCGTCCCAGTTCAGGTTTTCCTTGAGCCAGACCGTGAGCAACTCCCTGTTGGCGTGGAAAGGTATGCCGTTGTTGGAAGATGAGTTGACCATAAGTGAGAGGGCGCCCTCGCGTATGCATTGCTTGAAGGGCTCGAAATATTTCTCCCTCAACTCGGCATCGGAGACCTTGGATGGGGTTCTGTCCTGACCGGAAACAGGCACTCCGTAGGCCATATAGTGCTTGATGCAGGCGGCAATGTGGAGGCTGTCCACCTTGCCCGGATTGTCGCCCTGAAGGCCGAGCACAGCCGCCTTGCCGAGTTCGGCATTGAGGTAGCTGTCCTCGCCGAAGCTCTCCCACATACGCGGCCAGAGCGGCTCGCGGCCAAGGTCCATCACCGGCGCGAAGGTCCAGGGAACCAGGGCGGCACGGGTCTCGTAGGCGCAGATGCGGCCCATATCGAGGGCGAACCCGCGTTCAAAACTGGCGGCGATATTGATTTCCTGAGGGAAGAGGGTGGCCCCGTCGATATAGGAAGCTCCGTGGATCTGGTCCAGGCCGTAGAGGCAAGGGATGCCTATCTCCTCGAGGGACTTGCGTTGGATTTCGCGTATCACGGAGATATATTTCTCCTTAGGAGGAGCGCTGTTGCCGATAACATTGAGTATGGAGCCGACCTTGTATTTGCGGAATACGGTGTCCATCAGCTCGGGGATGAGATGCTCCCTTTCGCGGTCCATCAGCACGCCGACCGTAAGCTGGGTCATCTGGCCTATCTTCTCCTCAAGGGTGAGGCGGTTGAGGATGGAGTCTATCCTGCTCTCCATCTGAGCGTCCTCCCGTATTGCCGGAGTGACGATGCGCCTGCCGTTGCGGCTTATGTTTTCGAGTTTGAGATTCTTCATCGAATTGTGGTATGGCTTGATTTCCAGCACGGAAGAAGCCGTGCCGTCATCTTCTATCCTGACATTGCGTATGATTATGTCTTCCATCCTGCAGGCCGGAGAGGAATGCTCGTCCTGAGCAATCACTATGGCCCTGGAGCAGGGGCGCATATGGTCAAAAAAAAGGTCCTCCGCAGTGATGGAGCTTATCAGGCCGGGACACCCCTTTTCCCAATCGGGCGAGGCCACCTGGTGGATGGCGAAGGCTCCGCGCACGTCGTCCTTCTGCACTATGGTGTTGTGTTCGAGGAAGATGCAGGATTTCACCTGACAGTCCGAGATATGGGCAGGACTGACCGATTCATTGCCCGCTTCCGGGCCGATTACTATGCCTCTCGCGAAGTCGGCCCAGATAAGGCAGCCTTCTATGCGCACATTGCGCAGGTCCTCGATTGGCCTTGCGTTGTGCCTTACCTTGAGGGTGATGCAGTCATCGTAGCAGCGCAGCAGGCAGTCCTTGATGAGCACATCCCTGGAGCAGACCACATCGATGCCGTCACCGTTGAGTATCCAGTTGATGAGGTTGATGTTTTCAATCCTTACATCAGACATATTGTAAACCGACACTGTCCAGCTCGGGGAGTCGATTATGGTGACATCCTCGATTACCAGATTGCGCCTTCCTGCCGCTCTGGTTTTGTTGCATTCGATGAGCAGTTCTCCGCTGGCCCAGCGCGTGCCAGTGTGAGGCAGGCGTGCGCCGCTGATTATGCCCTGCCCCGCTATGCGGCAGTTGTTGCCCTGGACTTCTATGGCCGAATAGAGCACGGCGCCATAGTCAACATAGAGGGTCTGTCCTTCCTGAAGACAGATTTTGCCCACATTGTGTTCGCCCGGGCCGAAATACAGCACCGAAGGGTCGTCCGGGGACGGTTTGTCCGTGTCCGGCAGATTGCAGACCAGGAAGAGATTGGTCGCGCGGTCATCGTCAAACTCCACGGAGACTTTCCTGTGGGCGGGGCTGTCTATGATGAATTCTACGCAGTGGTCGTTGATTTTGCGGGCCTCAATCCCGTAGGGAGTCGGGCGTACGGCTACTGTGCTGAAGGCTTCTTCCCTGCTGAGCCTGATACGCACAGGGAAGTGCGGGGTTTGGAGCAGGGCAATGGACATAGTGTCGCGAAGTCCCTTGGAATTGTCCCAGTCGTTCCAGATTTCCCCGTGATGGGAGGCGGAGTCCGAGCACAGGGTCTTGTGTACAGTGACAGGAACGAAACCGGAGCCGCAGTCCGCCTCAAGCCTGTAGTCCGCGTTGCGGGCAAATACAGAAGCGAAGCACAGCAGACCGGCAATCAGGCAATAAAGCTTTTTCATATATTTTTCCAATGGTCCGGTTCAACATAAGGATAGTACTCGGTTGCAGGCTCGAGTGTTCCGACAAAGAGGGAGTCGGTCCCGACAGGCACTCCGCCTTCGAAACGGGAAACCTTCACCAGGGCCGGCTCTGCCAGCCCGAAAGGAGCCGTGTAGAGGGTGGAATTGGCGTCGGGTGTGCTGCCGTCCAGAGTGTATCTGAGTTCAGACTGGTATTTTTCGCACTCGAAGCTGACCACAGCCCCGCCTTCCGAAATGACGCTGCTGATATCGACTCTGTCCGAAAGGGTGTAGCAGTTAAGACCAGCGGCCCGGAGCGCCGGCACCCGGACACTGAGCCTGCGTTTGAAGTCATCCCAATCGCGGCCGGATGCCGGGGTCCATCCCATCTCCGCGATCGCGAGAATGCGGGGAAGAACCATATATTCCAGATGAGGACTGTCGTCTATGAATTCGCTCCAGGCGCAGCCCTGCACTCCCAGCACCCGGGAGGCGGCCTGCTCGCCGCTTATCCATTCCACAGGCTCATCTATCCTGCGCCCGAGTATGTACTGCTCGTTGGCAAGGGCTTTGGCCGGGGTGTCGGCAAGAGGCTCCATAAGGTAGGTCTTGCGTATAGGAGAATAGCCTACCATAGCGCGCGGCTGGGTCTGCGGAGTATCCTGATACCAGTCGAAATAAAGCGCCGCACCCGGGGTGAAAATCACATTCTGCCCCTTGTTGGCGGCGTGGGAGGTGTACTCCTGACCGCGGTAGGAGAAGACTATGGCCTCAGGGTCCAGTTCATTCTTGGATATCTCATCCCATCCGCACATCACCTTTCCCTTGGAACGGAGGTAATCCTCAACCCTGTCCACCATATAGCATTGTAGTTCATCATAGTCCGCAATACCCTCCCTTTGCATCAGAGCGCGGCATTTCGGGCATTTCGGCCACTCCTTCTTGCGGGCCTCGTCGCCTCCGATATGGATGTAGCGGGAAGGGAAGACCTCCATTATCTCGTCCAGCACATTGAAGAAGAACTCATAGGTCTGAGGATTGCCGGCGCAGTATTCGCCCGAACTGTAAGCCTTGCCCTGGCAGCAAAGCTCGGGATGGGAGATGAAGACGGCATCCGAATGGGCCGGAAATTCGACCTCCGGGATTACCTCTATGTGCCGGTCTGCAGCGTAGGCTACTATTTCGCGCAGCTCGTCTTTGGTGTAATATCCGCCGTAGGCACCGGTAGTCCCTTCGTCGAGGTAGCGCTTGTCCTGCTTGTCCCACCATTCTATCCAGCTTTTCTTTGTGCGGAAGGCCCCTTTGCGGGTCAGCTCCGGATAGCGGTCGAGCAGGATTCTCCATCCTCCGTTGTCGGTCAGATGCAGATGGAAATAGTTCATCTTGTAGGCGGCCATCACATCGAGCATACGGAAGATTTCCTCTTTCGGGAAGAAGTGTCTTGAAACATCGACCATAAGTCCGCGATAAGGGAATCTCGGGGCGTCAGCTATGCTCCCGCAAGGGATACCCTCGGAGGACAGCATCTGAAGCAGGGTCTGCTGCGCGTAGAAGGCTCCCCTGCAATCGGAGGAGGTCACGCTGATTCCCTTTCTGTCCACTTCAAGAAGATAACCCTCCGCAGGAATGCTGCTGTCAGAAGCGAAAGATATGTAGGCCGTTGGATTGCGGCGGAATGCAGCGCTGTCCACACGGTACCAGCCGCCGTGGAGGCTGACCTGCGAAGGCTGAGGCACTACGGAAAGCTCTTCCGGTCCGGAAGTGCAGCCGGTCAGCACGCAGCAAAGCAGAACTGCAGCAGAGTGTAACAATTTGTTTATGGTGGTCATTCTCAATAACTTATGTCTATATCATCGCCCTCGACAAGCCAATGGGCGCTGTCCTGAATCAATGTGCCGTTGTAGGTCACATTGCTGAATGTCAATTCTTTGATGGTGTTCCCGTTTGAGACCACCGTGGAAATGCCGCATCCCTGTTCGGAGATGATGGCAATGTCCCTGAAGCTGATACGCTCCATAAGGCAGCCTCCCTGCTGCGGCTTCTGCCACACGGAAATCGGTCTGCCGTCCTTCCTGATGTTGTCGATGACCACATCGTGGAAGCTGATGTCCGAGATGACGGCTGAGGTGCTGCCGCCGGAAGGGTACTGGCTGATGCAAAGGCCTCCCCTGTCATCATTGAGGTAATCTTTGTTGCGGGTAGGATAGTCCAGCACGGTGCAGCCGCTGACCTCGACATGGTGGATGCTTCCGCCTCCGAGAGCACCGCTTTCCGGTCCGACCACTATGCCTCCGGCAAAGTCGGCCCAGATGAGATTGTCTTCTATCCTGATGTTTTTCGTGTCGTCAAGTGAGAGATGATTGACTTTCAGAGTGATGCAATCATCGTAAGTTCTGATGAAACAGCCCTTCACCAGAGCTCCGTCCACAGAGCAGAGGTCTATTCCGTCCCCGTTGAGTATCCAGCAGATGATGTTGGTGTTCTCTATCCTCACATCGTCGGTGCGGTAGATGGAGAAAGTCCAGCTCGGCGAATCGACCACTGTGATTCCTTCCACAGTGAAGCCCTTGCGGGTTAGGGTTTTGGAGGCATTGGTTTCAATCAGCTGATAGCCGCTGGCATAGCGGTCTCCGGTATGTGCAAGGCGTGCCCCCGAGAGCACTCCTCTGCCTTTGATGGCTGTGTTGTCGCCCAGGCAGTTGATTTTCGCATAGACCACAGCACCTTCATCAATGTACAAGGTCTGATTGTCCCTGAGGCTTATCCACTCGGGATTCCACACTCCCGGACCGAAGTAAATCACATCCGGGTCCGAAGGGTCAGGTTTCCGAGTGTCCGGCTTTTCCGGAAGCACCATAAGATTGTGGAAACGGTCCCCGTCGTATTCGATTGAGAGCTTGCGCTGAGCATATGTCGGGATGGTAAGCTCTATGGTGCGGTTGTCTATATGTCTGGCTTCAATGCCGTACTGTGTAGGGCGGACCGTAACCTCGGAGTAGCTGCCGCTGAGCTTTGTCACCCTGATTGTAACCGGTGAGTCGAAAGGAGCGGTGAAATTGACGAAGCTGGCGGTGTCCCTCAGACCCTTAGAGTTGTTCCAGTCATTCCAGATTTGCGGATGATGGTTCGGGGCATCCGATACCAGGGCATCGTGCACATAGGCCTCCTTCCAGCTGCCGTCCTCCTGAAGCACGCTCACGCTGTAGTGGGTGTTGGGCTGAAGCACTTCCTTGATGCTGTGATTCTTTATCCAAACCGCCGGCACAGGGTCCGAGCCGCTCGCAAGGCTGAAGCGCACAAGCACGCTGCCCTTGCTCGCGTACTGGGAGAAATCCAGTTCGACAGATGCAGCGTTGCCAGGCGCAATCTCCTTGCTTACAGGGAGTTTGATTTGCTGAGGGTCAAGCCCCGCAAGGCTCAGCTCAAGGGTCAGATCCCACTCTCCGCAGGCCAGCATAGGCATCAGCAGGGCGCTCTGCTGCGGCTCCTGCGGCGTGAGGGTGAAAGTCCTGCTCCAGCTGCCGTTCTGCTCAAGCGGAGTGAGGTCGCTGAGCGAAATGCGGCGGGCAAGTCCTTCAATATCCACCTTCGCACTCACAAGCTCTGCCGGAGCTCCGACGAGTTTCAGCTCTATGGAAGGAGTGAAAGGCTTGAGTTCCAGCTTGGAGGAAAGGGCGTCTTGGGTTTTTCCTTCCCAGAACCACAGCCCCGGCAAGTCCGAGGCCGTGTCCTTGGGGTAGAAATAATAGGTCGGGAGGGGCAGGCCCTCCGATTTTGCTCCAATCGCAACCGCATCGAAACTCTGTGCAGCCAGCACGATGAGCCTGTCCCCGAAGTTCTCCGCAGGGATTGCCTCGGGATACTCCCCTTCAGCGAAAGAAATGCATTCTCCGTCCGTGAAGGAGTAGAGCAGATAGCTCAGGGATGAAGCCTCAGCAGGAAGGGCGAAAGAAATCTTCTCGCCTTCCTGGGGCTGTGGAGCCGGGTCCGGTTCCTTCTGCCTGCAGGCAGTCAGGGCCAAGGCCAGGCTGACTGCCGCAAGCATAGTGCGATGAGTGTTGCTTTGGAGCATAGAGAATTATTTTGCGTCGAATGCGATTACATACTTGGCCATCTGACCTTCCTGTCCGCTGACTACCTTGCCGTCGATGACGATGGTAGGCTGGAAGGAATCAGACTGCCAGTTGTCTCCGCCCACATAGTAAACATCGGTCCAGCCAAGATCTGCGAGCACATAGGCGCCCTGCATGATGTTCATCTTCTTCACATTGATGGTAGCAAGACCTATCTTATTGTCGATGGTACGGCCTATGTAGCAGCGTGTCCTGGTGCCGTTGAAGCCCTGGCCAACAACCTCTGTATCTCCGTTGTTTGCCATAACATCAGCAAAGCGCACCTTGTAGCCGTCAACTACGAGAGCAGGGGTGAAGTATGCGCAGCCGGTGACAGCCCAATCCTCTCCGGTAAGGGTGAAGTCGTTGCGGAAAGGAGCGAAGTTGTCGTCTGTCAGACGCTCGTTGTAGTTGAATCCGAAGTCGGAAGCCTTGCGGAAATCGCTGAATGCGTGGAAGATATTGGCCTCAGGGACAATGTGCTTGAGAGCAAGCTTGCCGTTGCCGTCAAAGCCGAAGCAAAGGCCGTGTGAGGTTCCCTTTGCCTTTACGCCCTCCCACCAGGCAGCGGACTCCCAGGAAACTATGGTTCCCTCGGACTTGACCCAGCAGGTCCAGGTTGCAGGGCAACCGCTCATAGTAATGAGAGAACTTACGCTCTCGGCAGCCTTTCCTGACTTTACAGCCTCGGCATCAGAGATAATCTTGCCCTTCAAGTCACGCTCGTTGAAGGTAACGATGGTGAAATCAACCTCGGGCATATCAATCATAGCCCTGTCTGCGGTGTAGTCACCGAGAAGTCCCATCTTGGCAATCTGGTCCTCGTAGCTTGAGTTGTCCCACCATGACTGGGTCTCAGCTCCTGAGTTGAACTGAGGCACCTGCTTCTTGAGGCTGAGAGCGTTGAGCACTGTCAGTGAAGGAATCTTGGCCTTCTGCTCCTCTGTTGTAACCTCATCGAAGCCCCAGGCCTTGAAGTCTCCGAGAGCGGCGGTGTAGTCGATGCATACAGGGAAACTCTTCTCGGTAGCACCTGTCTTGATAACGAGCTCTGCAGGGCCCTCTGAAAGGTCGAGAGTAGGGTTGACAACCTCTGCACCCTCCATCAGGGCTCCTTCAGCGAAGATGAGAGTAATCTTGCTGCGGTCCATTCCTTCCTGATAGGTGATGACAAAGGCCTTGGCTGCTACATTGTAGCTGATTGCATAACCGCCCTCCACACTCACTTTGCTGCCGTCCACAATAGGAAGAGCATTGGAAGTGATGGTAACGGTGTAGTGATGCTTCTTGCCCTCAGGGTCTGTGAAATAGAGGTCAGGGTCTGAGCTTACATCGTAATTGTCAGGGTCGGTAGGATAGACGAGCTTCCATCCCTCATTGACGGTGATGATGAGTTTGGCCTGAGTGAAGTTCTCTGCCTTCTCGAACTTGAAAGCGATGGAGAGGTCTGTGACCACACCTTCCACCGTCTCTCCTTCTGCCTGAAGAGAAACCTTTTCAAATGGTTTTTCTGCATAAGTTGGTTCCGGATCCTTTCCAGGGGTTGGCTCCTGTTCCGCCTTTTTGCAGGAAGCGAGCATTCCGAGCGTAAGCACGCAAAGAGCGCTCAAGAAGAAATTTTTAGTTTTCATAATGATTGGAATGTGTTAATATAGTTAGTGATATGTTTTTTACCAACCAGGGTTAAGCTGGAGATTCGGGTTCTTGTATCTTTCGGCATCCGAGTAAGGATAGAGATAGTACTTGTCCTCCCAAACCCGGGTCTGGACGAGCTGTTTGGTGTAGCTGATTTCCCCGCTCTGCGAATCCCTGACTATCTTCAGTCCGTAAATATCGGTGTCTCCGGCCTGAATCATCCAGCGCCTGGTGTCCCAGAAACGGTGGTTTTCGAAGGCGAACTCCACGCGGTTTTCCTTCTGCACGGCGGCAAGGAAATCCGGGCTGGACTGAAGGGCTCCCACTCCTGCGCGTTCACGCACGGCATTGAGGGCTTCCAGAGGCGAAAGGGTGTAGTTCACCCCGCCCAAACTGCCCTTGAACGAAGCGTCCCCCGTTGCGAGGTATAGAGCCTCCGCATAAATCAGATACATCTCCGCATAACGGATGATAGGATAGATGTGGGGATATGATATGGCGTTCCCCGTCACAAAGGAAGTCTCCTCGACAAGGTTCTTCTTCAGGTAGTAGGAGGTAGGAGTTGCACCCTTCTTCGGAAGGGCGTTCTGGCCGCCTTCCCACATCTCGAGGGGCACACCCTTGAAGAGCGAACCGTCCATGTAGAAGGTCTCGCCGAAGCGCGGGTCCCTCTTGCTCGGGTCGAGGGCTATCGCCCTATGCTCCGGCTTGTCCCAGTCAAAAGGAGTACCGTCGAGAAGGTCGAAGGCCTCCGCCAGATTCTGTGAAGGGCAGGTTCCGGAATTGCCTCCTTCCACACCCATAGGGAAATTGGAACTTTCCAGGCCGTTGCTTGCTGAGCGGATGACTCCGAAAATGTAGCCCTTGGCGTTGAAGTTGTTTATCTTCTGTTCCTTGGCAAGGGTGTACCATCCACTGTCGAGGACCTGCTTTGCTGCCTCGGCAGCCTTGCGGTAGCGCTCTTTGTCGCCCTGAGGATTGTGCAGAGGGCTGGCATCGTAGAGGAGGGCCCTGGCCTTGAAAGCCATAGCTGCACCTCTTGTCACCCTGTTGGTGCGTCCGGTAACGAATTCTGAGTAGCTTACCGGAAGCTCCGGGATGATGGCGTCCAGCTCTCCCACTATCCATTCGGTCACGGTGTGGAAATCGGACGGGACAAGGGAATTCACCTCGGCAGGGGCAACACTGTGGTCCATTATGACTATGTCCCCGTAGCGGCGCATCAGTTCAAAGTGGTACCACGCGCGGAGGAATCTCACCTCGTAAGGGAAGTTGCGCAGCTGCTGCATCCTGTCCTTGTAGTCCTGAAGATACTGGGTTTCAGGGAAATCGGAAGGTGCGTTTTCGAGGAAGTAGTTGGCCTGGGCAATTCCGGCGTAGTAGTGGGCGAAGCGGTCGTTGATTGTGTTGCGTGGGCTCCAGGTGCCGTTGTAGTAGGTCTTGATGCCGTTGCTCTCCCAAGCATAAACCGCATCGTCAGTGGCGCAGTTCTGGGTGCTCCAAGACCATTCGGTGTCGACATCCAGGTAGCTGTACACGTGGGAGCACACCCTCTTCACATTGTCGAAGCAACTGAACTGATAGTCGCTTGTCTGATAGGTGTTCTCGTTCTGGTCGAGGAAATTGCAAGAAACCAGGGCGGCGAAGGCGGCTGCGAGAGCCATTATTCTGTTGAGTGAGTGATTCATCTTTCCTGCTTTGTTAGAAGGTACATTTAACACCCAGAGATACTGTTCTCACCGAAGGATAGCCCAGGGAAATGGACTCGGGGTCGAAGATGCCTATCCTGTCTATCGAGAAGAGATTCAGTCCGCGCACGAAAACCGAGAGTTCGCGCAGTCTTGCCTTCATCAGGGCTTCGGAACGGAAGGAGTAGTACAGATAGAGGGAACGGAGCTTGAACCAGTCTGCCCTCTCCACCCAGAAATCACTGCCTCCCTGGAAGTTGTTGCCGTTGCTCAGGGTAGTCAGGCGAGGATAGCGGGCATCCTGATTGTCAGGGGTCCATCTGTTGTTGTAGTAATGCATCGAGATGTTCTTGTCATCGTTGTACAGAGGCCAATAGACAGAGCCGGCGGTGAGCTGCACGCTCTGGCCTATCCTTCCGTCGAAGAGAGCCTCTATCCCGAAGCCCTTCCACTTGGCTCCAAGCTGCACACCATAGACAGCCGAAGGCAGGCTGTGGTACTCATCCATATACTTCTTGTCGTTGACATCGATGAGGCCGTCGCCGTTGAGGTCCTTGTAGCGCACGTCTCCCGGCTGCAGGGCCTTGCCGTCAAGGGTGCTCTGCGGGTAGGTTGGCAGAAGCGCACCCTGCGAATCGAAGTCGTCCGTGCCGTAGAGGCCATCGCTGCTGTAGAGGGTGAGCGCGGTGATGGAGTGGCCCGTGCGGTACTGGTAGGGGTAAGGATGGAACTCCTCGCCCATCTCGAGTATCTTGTCTTTGGTGTAGGAGATAGTCCCTCCCAGATGCCAGCTCCAATCGCCCACCGTCCTGCTCCAGCTGGCGGAGAGTTCAGCTCCCCAGTTGAGGGTTTCTCCGTTGAAGATGTACGGAGCTCCCAGACCGAGGATGGAGGAATAGACTCCGGATGAGGAGACTTTGATGTTCTTGCGGTGGTTGCGGAAGAGCTCGGCACTGATTTCCAGCCCCTCGAAAGCCCTGATGTCCAAGCCTATATTGGCTTTGTAGTCAGTCTCCGGGAGAGCCCCGTAGGAAGGATAGGAGCCTTGCATCATGCCCGGCTCGGAGGAGCCTATCATTGCGATGAATCCTCCTCCGGAGCCGTTGTTAGGGGTGTCGAGGCCGTAGCCCAGGCGGGCATCGTAGCCGCAGACGCCGTAGCTGGCGCGCAGCTTGAGAAGATTGAGCGCTGAGGCATCTTCGAGGAAGGCTTCGTTGGAGAGAATCCAGGCCGCGGACACTGCCGGGTAGAAGCGGAACTTCTTTCCCTGCTCAAGGAAGGCGCTTCCGGAGTAGGTTCCCACAAGGTCCAGCAGGTAGCGGTGGTCGTAATCGTAGCCGGCACGCACTATAAAATCGATGTAGGAATAGACATTGCCCTTGCCTCTGTTTTTCCATCTGTCTGCAGATGAGAGAAGGGAGAGTTTGACTCCGTTTTTGCCGAAACTGCGTTCGTAGTCCAGCATTGCGGTGATGGAGAAGTTGTTGTTCACACTGCTGCCTCCTGCAAGTGAAGATGAGAATGCGAGGTCGGTGTCGTTGCCGTATTCGGACCATTGGAGACTTTCCACATCCCCGTTTGCGTTCCTTCCGTAGGAGAGCTTGGCGTATTTGTAGCTTTTGCTCCTGGATTCGTTGATGATGGCGCTGTTGTCGAAGGCTCCCTTCAGGGTGAAACTCAGTCCGGGGGTAATCATCGACAAATCCTGCACGAGGGCGAGGTCGGCGAGCAGGGTTCTCTGGACAGCCACGGAGTAGCCGCCTTGGGTGTAGCGGGCAAGCGGGTTGCCGAAGAGCTCGCTGCGGGCCCATAGACCATCCTCAGTTTTGAGAGGGAAGGCTATCGCAGGAGTGCTGTAGATGTCGGACACATAGGTTCCGGCGTAAGGCTGTTGGGTTTGCGAGAGACGGCCCATCATATTGATGCGGATCTTTGTGGTCCTGGTCATTTCCGCTTCCAGATTAGTGCGGAGCTTCAGGCAGGAGTTCTGGTACTGGGTGTTGTAGCCCTCGTTCATCTGCGTGTTGTTGAAGAGTCCGTCGTAGCCGTTGTAATTTGCATAGACGAAGTAGCGGAAGCGCCTCTCGTTGCCTTCAAGGGTGAGGTTGAAGTCGTGGGTGAAGGCGGTCTTGCGGAGCACCTGGCTCTGCCAGTCCACGCTCGGGAAAAGAGGACTGCCCTGCTCTATTGCCCTGAGGTCATTGGCTGTGTAGCGCGCAGCAAGGCCGTCATTGGCAAGCGCTTCGTTGACCGCGTTGGCGTAGGTCAGCCCATCGGCCATCTCCGGCATTGCAAATGGTGTGGATACTCCGAGACTGTAGTCTGCACTTATCTTCATCCCCGGGGTGCGCCCCTTTCTGGTGGTAATGACGATTACTCCGTCAGCTCCCCTGTTGCCGTAGATTGCAATCGCAGCGGCATCTTTGAGCACGGTAATATTCTCCACTTCCTCCGCACTGATGAAGGCAGGGTTTCTTTCGATTCCATCGACTATGTACATCACGTTGTTGCCGTTGAAGGAGCCTCGCCCTCTGACATATATGGCCTGTCCGTTGTCCGGAAGATTGCCTGAGCTGGTGGCATTGACTCCCGGGAGCAGGCCTGCTATTCCGGCAAGCGCCTGTCTGCCGTGGGTAATCTGCAGGGCCTCGGCACTGAGGGAGGCTGCGCTCACGCTTGAAAGCTCAGCACTTACGACTTTGTCGTAGCCGAGGTAAAGAAGGCTGTCCCTGAGGGGGTTGATATCCCCGGCGGAGGCGCTTGCAGCGCCCAGCGACAGGAGAAGCAGTGTTGTGAACAAATGCTGTTTCATCTTTTCCATTGATTATGCTGTTTCTACCATCCAGGATTCTGAACCAGTCCGTAACCCTTGTTGATTTCGTCTGAAGGCAGGGCGCTCAGGTACCACTTCGGGCTGAAGTTGTCCTGCCAGTAGCGCTTCTGGTCCATAGGAGTAGGGTCGGAATAGTTGAGCACGAGGTCCCCCGACTCGAAGGAGCCGCTCTTGAGGGTGATCTGGATGCCGTAAAGGCTCTTGCGCATGATGTCTTCCCTCTTCCAGAAGGCAATGTCGAACCAGCGGACTTCTTCGAAGCAGAATTCCCTTGCCCTCTCGTCGAGTATCTCCTCGCGAAGGGATTTGTCGCCCTTCAGGGAGCACTCAGGGTAGTCAGGAAGCTCGTCCGCAGGGTGCAGGGAGGCAGCTGTGGCAAGACTCATCTGCGGAAGGCCGACCCTCTCCCTGGTCTTGTTGAGCCAGAGCAGAGCCTCTTCGCTGCGCCCGAGTTCATTGAGAGCTTCGGCGTAGATGAGGAAGATTTCAGGAAGGCGAATGTAGGCTGAGTTGGTTGCCTTGTTGAGAAACTCGTCGTTGTAGTCCCAGAGGAACTTCCTTATTATGAATCCGGTAGCGCACTTCGGATTGGCGGAACTGCCGTGCTCAAGACCATCTATCCAAGTCTCGGCGCAGCGGGTGCGGTAGCGGTCTCCGGCAATCAGCACGGTCTCGTACAGGCGCGGGTCCTTGCCCAGGAAAGGATTGCTGTCCAGGGTTCCGTCGTGACCGTGGTCGGCAAGCCACTGCCTGTAGTCTGAAGGCGTGCCGTCGGTGTTGGGGAACATGTCCACAAAATTCAAAGTCACACAGCCGCCGCCGTAGCCGCGTCCTGCCTGTCCCTGGTCGGTGAGGCCGAAGTACATTCTGTGGTAGGTGTTGTAGTAGGTCGGGATGGCCCTGCCGGTGTGGATGATGATTTCAGGAGACTCCCTGTCGGCGTAGCAGACGCTGAAGGCCTGCCTGTACCCTTCGGCGTCGGCGCTTGCCGGCATCACCAGGCGGTAAGGGTCTCCTTCCGCGGCATTGCGGTCAAGGAAGGCCTTGCAGGCATCGGCGACAGCCTGCCAGCGCTCCTGGCTGTAGGAGCCGAGCCAGGTCATCAGCTTCGGATCCTCTTTGACGGTCTCCGCATTTGCTGTGGTAGGCTCCTGAGCTTCGAGATACGGCTCTTTCGCGTTGAAGAGCGGACGGGCTGCCAGCTGGAGCACGCGCGCCTTCAGGGCGAGGGCTCCGGCTGCGGTCATCCTGCCGTTATCCGCCTCACTGACCGTCCAAGGAAGTTCGCTTGCGGCCTGGTCGCAGAGACCGATTATGAAATCCACGCACTGCTGCACGGTCTTGCGGGAGTAGTCTGCATACATATCGGTCTCCGGGGTGGCATAAGTGTCCAGGATAGGCACCCCTCCGAAATGGCGGAGCATCTCGTGCATCTGCAGGGCCACAATCATACGGGCCTCGCCCTTGCGGACAGTCTTTTCCTCCTCGGTCATATCGGGCACCCTGTCCACATTGTTCACAAATATCCAGGCCCTTCTGATGCCGGTCCAGGCCCCTTCCTGATAAGGATAGAAGCCGAACTTGCCGTAGCCGGTATTTTCAGACTCGGCGCTGTAGGTGCCGGAATAGTAAGTCTTTATGACTCCGCCCCAGGTGCAGTGACTCTGCATCAGGTCGGTCATAGTGTCGAGATTGTCCCAGCCTATCTTGTTGCCTCCGTTCTGGAACTCGTAGTGTCCGGTGTTGGCGTGCACCGTAAGACAGGTTCTCAGGGACGCATAGGCTCCGATGAGCTCCCTTTCTGCGTAGAGCTTGGAAGAGAATATCTGCTCCAGAGTCATATCTGTTCCGGGAGCCTTCTCCAGGAACTCGTCACCGAATTTCAAGTCGCTGCAGGAAGCGGCGAGCACCGATGCGGCAAGCAGGGATATAAATACTGTCTTCTTCATCATCAGAACGTTATGTTAATGCCGAAATTGTAGATTCTGTTGTTCGGATAGGAGTAGGTGCCGTCTCCGGTATTGCCCTCAGGGTCAATGTCGTACTGCTCAAGCTCCGAGAAGAGGGTGAGAAGGTTGTAACCGCTGAGGAAGACTTTGAAAGAAGATACGCCCACCTTCTTGAGGGCATCCCCTTTGATGGTGTAGGCAAGCTCCGCCGTCTTGAGCCTGAGGTAGGAGCCGTCCATCAGCCAGAGGTCGGAATCCCTGGTATATTGGGTTTTGTTTACGAAGGTAAGTCTCGGGAATCGGGCGTTTTCCGCATTTTCCTCAGTCCATCTGCCGTCTGCGAGATAGGTCAGCAGGCTTCGGGAGTTCTGGGTTCCGAAAGGAGTGCGGTACTCTCCGGAAAGCACGCGGGAGGCGTGGAGGGCGCCGGTCCATTGCATTGACAAAGAAAGCCCCTTCCAGCTGAGTCCGGCCACAAGTCCGAAGACATAGTCCGGACGGGCGGCATAACCGAAGTAGGTGCAGTCATTGCCGTCAATCTTGCCGTCATCGTTCAAATCCTTGAAGAGAGGGTCACCCGGCTGGTTGCTTCCGGGCTGCTCCGGAAGGATGAGTTTGCCTTCAGAGTCCCGCAGCAGATTGCCGTCGGCATCGAAGTCGGACGGGAGGTAGAAACGGTCGAAAACCAGACCGTAGTTCAGGCCTGTCGAGAGCCCGGTCTGAGCCATGTACGGTTCATTCGGGGTGACCTCGTCCATAAAGATGATTTTGTTCTTCGAATAGGACATGTTGGCTGTGATCCAATAGCCGAAATCGCGGATGGAGCGGGTGTCCTTCCAGCCTATGGACAGTTCGTAGCCCCGGTTGTCCACAACTCCCAGATTCATCAGCGGCAGCTGGTAATCCGTCACGGAAGGGGCAGTCCTGCGTTTGGAAAGGATATCCTTGCGGTGCTCGTAAAAGACATCCCCGGTGAAGCTCAACCTGTTGTCGAACATCTTGAGGTCAAGTCCGTAATTCTGCTTGTAGGCCTTCTCCCAGGTCACCTCTTCGTTGCCCTGACGCGTCTCGACAGCATCAGTGAGCATTCCTATTGTCGGATTGATGCCGAACTGCCAGCTTCCCCAGGAGCCGTCCGTTACGGCGCTATGGTTGCCGTTCCAGCCCCCTAGATAAAGGAAGCGCTCGCCGGAATATTTGTCATTACCCACAACTCCGTAGGAAGCCCTGAGTTTGAGGAAATCCACCGCCCTGAGAGAGCGCATCCAAGGTTCGGAAGAAATCACCCAACCGGCAGAAACGGAAGGGAAGAAGCCGTAGCGTTTGCTCGGCGCAAAGTTTTCGGAACCGTTGTAGCCCGCATTGACATCGAGCATATACTTCTGCTTGTAAGAATAGGTCGCCCTTCCTACATAGCCCACATAGGCTGTAGGGATGTCGGTATAGGAAGAAGGATAGTACTTCTTGCTCTGGTTGTAGAGCAACAGGCCGGTCACGGTGTGGTCTCCGAAAGTGCGGCTGTAGTTGATTGAGCCCTCCAGATACCAGTCCCTTGCACGGCCGGAGCCGCTCTCGGAATATGTCAGAGGCTCATCCAGATCGCTGATTCCCTCTGTCCTGTAAACTATGGTATTGTCGAAACGCGGGTCGGAGATATCCATACCGGGCTGGGTGACAGAGCCCAGGTAGATAGGGATATAAGTACTGTCCGTGCCGCTCGGGGAGCGGAGCACTGTGACGCTGTGGGTGGTGTTGTAGGCACCCTTGAGGTTGACGCTCAGGCCCTTGGTGATGAAATCCAGGTTCTGCTCAAGGGCAAGGTCGAGGTTGAGTACGTTCTGGCTGTTGGTGAAATAGCCCCAATTGTAATAATAGTCGTAAGGGGACTTGGTCTCTCCTATAGGAATGTAAGGATTGGCTCCGTTCTGGATGAGCTTGCCGTCCACAAAACCCGGGCTGGAGAAAGGAACGCACCACATCACGGTCCTCCAGAGGTCCTCGTTCTGAGGTTCCATCCTGTTGCCGAGACGTCCTCCGATGTTGAGTTTCAACAAAGTTGTCTTGGTGAGGTTCACGTCCACATTGCTGCGGTAGTTGAACCTGTCGTAACGGAAGTTGGAGTTGTAGGTCTCATAGTTCTGCTTGAGCACACCGTCCTGATGCATGTAGCCCAGAGACACGAAATAGCGGAAGCGCTTCCCTCCTCCGGAGAAGGTGACATTGTGCTGGGTCTGCCAGGAATAATCCTTGAAGATTTCCTTCTGCCAGTTTACATCCGGGAACATGATAGGCTCATCTCCAAGACGGAAACGCTCGGTGACAAAGTCTGAGAAAATCAGGTTCTTGTCGGACACCCCGTCCGCTTTCTGGGCTTCAGTGTAGAGAGTGGCATAGGTGTAGCTGTCCACACAGGTCAGCTTGCGCAGAGCCTGGGTGAGTCCGAACTGGCTGGACACCGAGATGCTCATCTTCTCTTCTGCACCTCTTCTGGTGGTCACCAGAATCACTCCGTTAGCACCCCTCACTCCGAATACAGCGGTGGAGGATGCGTCCTTGAGCACTGTGATGCTTTCGATTTCGTTCGGGTCCATCTGGAAGAAAGACCTTTCCACTCCGTCCACAAGGATGAGAGGGGTGGATGCCGTGTTGGACAGGGAACCTGTTCCGCGCACGAAAATCTGAGGGTCGTCAGCTCCCGGCTGCCCGGAGGTCTGGACTGTGGAAATTCCCGTTACGGCTCCCGCCAAGGCGCTTGCTGCGCTTCCCGACGGAGACTTGAGCAATTCTTCGGTGTTGATTGAGGTGATGGCTCCGGTTACGGACATCTTGCTCTGTTTGCCGTAGGCGATAACCTGCACCTCTTCAAGAAGCTGGACATCGGAGTCGAGAGGGATGCGTCCCATGGATGCGGAAGCCTTTTTCTCAAGGGTTTTGTAGCCCATCAGGGAGAACTCCAGCACAGCACCGCCCCTGACCGTAAGACTGAAATTGCCGTCCAGGTCGGAAATGGCGTGTTCGCTTGTACCCTTGACCACAACGACTACCCCTGGCAGAGCTTCTCCTGTGGAGGAATCCACAACAGTACCGCCGGCAGTGATTGTCTGCGCATCTGCCCTGAAGGAATTTGCCAGAATGGCGAGTGCTGAAAGAATAATCAGCGAAAAGCCTTTGCAAAATCTGTGTGACATTAGCCTGTGTTTTTTCAGTGGTTTGCACAAATTTAACACTCGGGGGCTATTGCCAAGGTCGAAAATTGTTCAAAAAAACTCCACTGACTATTTGAGTGAATCCAGAAAAGCCTTCGGCGTCACTCCGTATTTCTTTTTGAAGCAGGATGAGAAATACTTCGGGTCGTTGAAGCCTACGGAGAAAGCAACATCAGAAATCCTGAGGTCCGGCTTGTTTTCGGACAGGGCCTTGTAGGCCACGGTCATTCTCACATTGTTGATGAAGGCACCCGGGGACATGCCCGTCAGGGCCTTCAGTTTCTCGGTGAGCACGGTCTTGGAAGTACCCATAGCGCTGACAAACTCAGGGAGGTCGAAGTCGCAGTCTTTGTAATGCGCATTGACGCAGTCTATCGCCCTGCGAAGGAAGGTCTCATCCATAGAGGTGTACTCGAGGTCATCCACATCCAGCACAATCTGCTTGCGGAAATCGGCTCCCTTCCTCTCGACCTTCTTCAGACATTCGACTATCTGGGTGGTCAGGAGCTTCATCGAGAACGGTTTGCAGACATAGCCGTCCGCACCTGCCTGCCAGCCCTCAATCTGACTTTCCTCAGCAATTTTTGCGGTAAGCAGAATCACAGGAATATGGCAGTACTCGAAACGGGACTTGATGGTGCGGCACAGTTCCAGACCATCAATGCGGGGCATCATCACATCGGACACGACAAGCGAGACATTGCCGTCTGCAAGAAGGTCCAGAGCCTCCTGCCCGTCGCCCGCCGTCAGCACTGTGAAATACTCTTCCAGCATGCTCCTGACCAGTTCGCACAACTCTCTGTTGTCATCCACAAACAGGATGGTGTAATCCCCGTTCAAGCCGAAAGGCCTGGCAAGGTCCCCGGAAACGGAAGGCACCTTCACCGGGCAGGTCTGTCCCGGCTGTTCACCGCCAAGTTCTTCACCGGCGTAGGCCGCTTCTCCGATAGGGATACTTACAGTGAAGACATTGCCCTCCCGCTGGTTGCTCCTCACCTCAATCGTGCCTTTGTGCAGCTGCACAAGGTCCTTGACAAGGGAGAGCCCTATGCCGGTTCCTATCGTATTGTGCTTGCGGTAATCCCCTTCGTAGAAGCGTTTGAACAGGCCTTTGATGGTTTTTTCGGACATCAGGTCCCCGCTGTTGGCTATTTCCATCCTGAACATTCCGTCCGCAAGGGCGGAAATATTGACACTGATTTCTCCTCCCTCGGGCGTGTACTTGGATGCGTTGGAAAGCAGGTTGTAGATTATCTTGTCGAGTTTGTCGGAGTCGAAGCATCCTTCAATCTGGTCCGGGCTGCTGCTGAAACTCAACTTTTGCTGCTTGCCGGAAATCAAAGGAGTGAAAGCCTCTATGCAGGAGGAGACAAAACCTGTCAGATTACCTTTGGACACGGACAGTTTCAGATTGCCGCTCTCCACCTTGCGGAACTCCAACATCTGCTGCAGGAGTCTTGTCAGACGGGCCGTATTGACCGAAAGCACCTTCGGCAGATCGGGGCTCCAATACCCCTGGGAAAGACTTTCGACCGATGCGTTGATGATGCTCAGAGGAGTCATCAGCTCGTGTGTCACATTGGTGTAGAACTGGAGTTTGAGATGGTTCAGCTCCTCAACCTTCTGGGTTTCCATACGGCTGAGATTCACTTGCTCGCGGGCCTTCATCCTGTCGTAAGTGTACCTCCACGCAACATAGGCAAGCAGGATTCCGGCAAGTATGTAAGCAATAATCGCCCAAGGCGAAAGCAGAGGATTGCACAGCACCCTAATCTTCAGAGTCCTTTCGTGGACCTGCTCCCTTCCAGGAGTCCTGAGGCGGAAAAGATAAGTCCCGGGAGGAACATTTTCGTAGCGCGCCGTATGACCTCCTTCAGCATCGATTACCTCTTTCTTATCGTATCCTTCAAGTATGTACGAATAGGTCTCAGGCTCCGAATCCCCTTTGTTCAGCAAGGCGAAACTGATGGAGAAGGAGTTGATGTCGTGGTATATCTTCACCTGCTGGGCATAGTTGATGTCCCCCTCGCACACCTTCCGGCGCTGCCCTTCAGGAAGAGTCCTGAGCGAAGATTCTCCGAGCCTCAGGTCCGTAAAGCAGAGAGTCTCATTGCCGGCAGAGCGCACCTGCCTTTCTGAAGGGAGGAATTGGACGATTCCCTTGGAGGAGCCTGCAGCCAGAGTGCCGTCCGGCAGATTGACCAGGGTCCCCACATTGAAGGACATTGACGGGTCAGACACTGACAGGTCGTTGAAACTGACATTAGTAAAGCCGCGCTGAGCCGAATAGCTGAAGGATACTGCCGAATCGAAGGTGGTTACCCAAATTCTGGAAGAAGAGTCGCCTGAAATGCCGGTAATGCCTTTGTGCAGCAGGGCCGATATGTTGCTGATGCTCTCGAAAACCCCTTTCTGCCGGTTGTACAGATACAGTCCGTCAAAAGGAGAACCGGCCCACACATTGGACGAAGCGTCCACAAAAAGACAGGCGACATTGTAAGAAGACTGTCCGAGCGGAAGTCTGTCCACCGTACCGTCAGAAGGGTCCAGATGATAAACACCGTTATAGTTGGTTGCTATCCATATTGTGCCGTCCCTGCCGGTTTTAAGGTCTGTCACCGATATTTCCGACAGGCACTTGACAGAGTCGAAAGGCAGATAATCCTCAAGGGAAAACAGCTCGTTGGATGAACTCATTACATATATTCCCTTTCTGGTGCCCAGCCAGAGGTTGGAGCTGCTGTCTTCTTCTATTGCCGTCACTCCGCTGCGGGAGAAAGCCGGATAACGCCCTGAGCTCACCCTGATTGCCGGGGCTCCTTCCGGATAGGAATCCAGAAGCCACAGTCCCTGGCTGTAGGTTCCGAAACAGATTTGGGATGTGGAACGGCGGCGCCTGATTACATCAACGGACGAGGTATATGGAAAATCCTTGAAAGAAGGGTATTGGTCATAGGTCAGGAAACTCCCGTCAGCGGGATTGTAGAGCACCATACCGTAACCTATAATCCCGAGCCACAGCCTTCCGTCCGGCATAGGATAGATGCTGCGCACCGAATTGGTTTTCAACTGCTTGCGGATTTCGACCAGGCCGTCCGTACAGAAATGTCCCTCGGGGTGCTCCATCTTGCATACCCCTCCGCAGAACATACTCAGCCATATGCTGCCGTCGGCTGTCTTGAGTATGGAGCTGACTTCGTTGTAGGGCAGGTCGTACTCCGAATCGCCGGGAGTGCAGTTGACAAAGGAGTACGGGTCTGCCATATCCCCCATTATGCTCAATCCACTTCTGGAAGCCACCATCAGCCGTCCTTCCGTATCCGTTTCTATGTCATAGACTATATCGTCCAGAAGCGAACCCGGATGGTCTGAATGGGAACAGACGGTGTAGGAGAGGCTTTCCATCCGATAAGGGTGGTCCACCCGGAGCAGGCCTTTGCCCCAGGTGCCTATCCACAACCTTCCCTGCTTGTCCTTGAATACCACATTGGACCAGGCCAAAGCCTCATCGCTGAAGCGGCGTATGGACCCCGTCCTCAGGTCGTAGCGGAAAAGGGCCTGTTCGCAGCAGGCTATCCAGAGGTATCCTTCCGGGTCTTCGTAGAGGGATGAAACTCCTGAAATAGGCTCGGATTCGTAGAGCACCGGAGTGAATTCACCCGTTGCCGCATCGATATGCCACAAACCGGTACTGCCGCCTGCCCACACATCCTTATTGTTGTTGCAGAGGATATCGGACATATTGTTGGGTGCGGGGGACGGTCCGGCAAAGGCAATATGACCGGTCTTTTTGTCCAGAGTATAGACTCCTTTTTCTGAAGCAATCCAGAGTATCCCTCCAGCAGACTCGCACACCACATTCAGATGGCAGTCAAAGACTTCATTGTCCCATTCATTCACCCCATAGACCACGGTGGATGCGCCGTCATAACGGACCAGTCCGCTGTAGGTCGGAATCCAGATGTAGCCTTCGCTGTCGCTGAAAAGGAGCCTTACCGCTGTAGTCGGAAGGAGTTTTGAAGGGATGCTTTTGAAACTCAGGGCTTGCCCCCGAAGACCGTCCGTGCACAAGAGCAGAAGCGCCGTGCAGAGCAGAGCCTTCAGTGTTTGGAGACGAAATGCAAATCGTTTCATAGGATAGAATCCAAGGTAGTGGTCATATATGTGACTAAGGTAGAAAATTTTCCGAAAAATCTCCAATACTCGGGAAAACAAGATGTATTCCGGCTCATTTCTGTAAATTTGTATCTGAACCAAATACTGCATTTTCCATGAAACTGATAGCCGCGCTCTTACTGGCCATGTTGCCTTTGTTCGCCCAAACCACCCCCGTTACCCAATCACGGGAAGACTCCCTGAAAGTTCTGCAATTCAATATCTGGCAGGAGTGCACCTGCATCGAAGGGGGCTTCGATGCTTTGGTCCAGTGCATAGACGAAAGCGGAGCCGACCTGGTTTTCCTGCAGGAAATACGCAACTATGATGGGAGGCGGTTTATTCCCCGTCTGGTGGAAGCTCTTGCCCTGAAGGGAAAGCATTATTATGCCCAGGACAGCAGCTGCGACAGCGGGGTGCTCAGCCTGTATCCTATTGAAGAAGATGCACATCCCTGGGAAGGGATAGGCTCTGTGCACAGGACGGTTGTCCGCGCAGGGGAGCGGCGAATAGCCCTGTATTCCGCACATCTGGACTATACGCGCTACGCCTGCTACCTGCCGCGCGGGTACGACGGCAACAGCTGGGAAAGGCTGCCCTATCCCGTGGTGTCCACAGGCGAGATTCTGAAGATGAACCGTGCCTCAGGCAGAGACGACACCATACGCGATTTCATCAGACGCAGCCGCAGCGACATAGAGGAAGGATTGGATATAATCCTTGCCGGCGACTTCAACGAGCCATCGCACCTGGACTGGGGCTGGGAATGCGCGGAGCTTTGGGACCACAACGGGTCTATAGTCCCCTGGGACTGCTCCAAGCTGCTCGAAGAGGCTTCCTTCGCGGACTCCTACAGGGTGGTGCATCCGGACCCTTTGACCTACCCGGGCTTCACCTTCCCAAGCGACAACCCTTCCTGCGCAGAGTCCAAGCTCACCTGGGCGCCGCTCAGCGACGAGCGGGAGCGCATCGATTTCATCTACTACTACTGCGGCGGCTCGCTGGAACCCGTAAAAAGCGAAATTTGGGGCCCTTCGGGCTATATTGTAAGGGGTGAGCGTACGCAAGATGGTACGCCGCAAGAGACTCTCGCGCCCGCACGCGTGTGGCCGAGCGACCACAAGGCAGTGCTCAGCACCTTCGCACTGAGGCATAAAGGCCCGTCCGTGGAGCTTTGCGCCCCGACGGTTCCGGCCATTGTGGACAGGGAGCGCAATATTGTCTGCGAAATATGCATAGACAGCCCGACAGGCGGCGATGTGCTGCAGAGCCTGAGCGCAAGACTCGGCGGAATATCTCCCGACGCCGTCAAGAACCTTTGCCTTGTGTACACCGGCACCTCTTCGGCCATCCATTCGAGGACAAGCTCCTACATACTGCAGGACCAGTTCAACAGGATAGGCTCCGGCCAGGATACCTGGAGACATCCGGCCTTTGCGGTCGAGTGCGCCCGGGCCCGTTGCGCAAGGGACGGAAGCTTCAGCCTGAAACCCTCCAAGCCCCTTGTCAAAGGCAGGAACTACTTCTATCTGAGTTTCACCCCGGCCTGCGGGAAGGTGGACCTGAGCGGTACCTTCACTCTGGACATAGAAGGAGTAAGCATCAGCAGCAACGGATTGCAGCTGGAGGCTAAGCTGATAGGGCAACGCTCAAGCAGACACCGCTACGGCGTGGCCTTGAAGAACTATATGGACGACGGGGTGTTCTCCTACCGCATCCCCGGTCTGGTCACCACCCCAAAGGGCACTCTGATTGCGGTCTATGACATACGCCACACCTCCGCGAACGACCTGCAGGACAATATAGATGTGGGCATCAGCCGCAGCACAGACGGCGGCAGGACCTGGGAGAAGACGCGCACCGTCATCGATATGGGCGAGTGGGGAGGACTCCCGCAAGGGCAGAACGGCTGCGGTGACCCTTGCGTGCTCGTGGATGAGAACACAGGGAACATTTTCGTTTGTGCCCTATGGACCCACGGCCTCGGCAACCGGCACGCCTTCTACACTGTGGGAGACGGCTACGACCCGATTTCTGCAGGACAGATCCTGATGGTGAAAAGCACCGACGACGGCAAGACCTGGAGCGAACCGCGCAACATCACCCGCCAGGTCAAAAGGCCGGAATGGCGAATGACACTTCAGGGCCCCGGAAGAGGCATCACAATGCAGGACGGCACTCTGGTCTTTCCTCTGCAGTGCCTTGACCCGAACGGTGTGCCGAGTTCGCTGATAATGTACAGCAAGGACGGAGGGGAGACCTGGCACAGCCACGAAAGGGCCTGCCCGCGCACTACCGAGGCCCAGGTGGCGGAGATTGCCCCGGGCGTGCTTATGCTCAACTGCCGCAACGACCGCCGCCAGGGCAGGGTGGTATGCATCACCGAAGACCTGGGCAGAACCTGGACCACGCATCCGTCATCCGGTAGCCTGAAGGAGCCCGTATGTATGGCAGGACTTCTCAATATCCCGGCTTCCGAAAACATCTACGGCAGGGACATACTCCTGTTCTCCAACCCGGCCACGGCTTCGCGCGAGCAGGGACGCAACCATATATGCATCAAAGCCAGTCTGGACGGCGGCTTGAGCTGGAAGAGCGAGGACTGCCTGCTGCTCGACCAGGAGGAGGGCTGGGGATATTCCTGCCTCAGCGCAATCGGGCCCGACAAGGTGGGGATACTCTACGAAGGCAGCGCCGCCCATCTGGTGTTCCAGCAGGTGAAGCTGAGCGACATAGTGCACAGCATCCCGGAGCCGGCCGGGCTCTCGGCGGATGCGCTGTATTCGGACAATATGGTCTTCCAGCAGGGAGTGCCCCTGCTCATCAAAGGACGCGCCCTGCCGGGAAGGACGGTGAAGGTCACGCTGGGAAAGGCAAGAGCAAAGGCCACGGCTGACCGCAACGGCCGCTGGGAAGTCTCAATGCCTGCCCTGGACGCCGGAGTGGACATCCCGTTCACCATCAGCGACGCAGTGGAAACCATTTCGTATGACAATGTTGCTGCAGGTGAAGTCTGGCTTTGCTCGGGACAGTCCAATATGGAGTTCGAACTCCGCGGCTCGGACGGCTGGAAGGACGAGATTGTTGATGACCCGCTGCTGCGCTTTTACAAGATGGACAGCGGACTGAGAACCTGGGGTCTGGTCTGGAACGAAGAGGATGCAGCAAGGGTAGCGGGAGGCGGTTTCCTGCGCAATACTGCCTGGACCTGCTCCGATGAGAGCACGGCTCCGGACTTCTCCGCAGTGGGCTTCCATTTCGGGAGAATGCTGCGGGACAGCCTCAAGGTGCCGGTAGGCCTGATTTTCAATGCCGTAGGCGGAACCACCACCGAGTCTTTCGTAAGCCGGGAGTGCCTGGAGAAGGTGATGCCGGGATTCTGCGAAGGCTGGCTGGAAGACGAAAGCGTGATGCCTTGGGCGCGAGAGAGGGCAAAAGAGAATATGGGCAACTACAAAGGGGGCTTCATCAGGCATCCCTTTATGCCGGGCTACCTTTTCGATTGCGGAATCAGGCCGCTGGAGGATTTCCCTGTGAAGGGAGCCATCTGGTACCAGGGGGAGTCCAACGCCGAGAACATTCCTCAGCACGAGCTGCTCTTCAAAGCATTGGTGAACTGCTGGAGGGAGTTCTGGCACAACGGAGATATGCCTTTCTATTTTGTCCAGCTTTCCAGCATTGAAAGGCCGACCTGGCCGGAGTTCCGCAACAGCCAGCGGCTCCTTTCGGAGCAAATCCCGCATTGCGGAATGGCTGTCTGCTCGGACCTGGGCCATCCTACCGATGTCCATCCGACCGCAAAAAAGCCTGTGGGAAGAAGACTTGCACTACTTGCCCTGAAGCACGACTACGGCTTTGACCTTGTCTGCGAAGGGCCTCACGCTACAAAGTGCCTGGCCAAGAGCGACGGGACTTTGTGCGTGGAGTTCGACTCTGAACTCAGGACTTCCGACGGAGGGGACCTCAGGGGATTCACCGTCTGCCTTGACGACGGAAGCACTGCCGATGCGCAGGCCTTCCTGAGTGGGAGCCGAACCGTGACCGTGCGATACGCGGTCCTAGGCAAGGCCGTCAAACTGCGCTATGCCTGGAAGCCCTATACCGACGCCAATCTTGTAAACTCCGAAGGCCTTCCGGCCTCAACATTCGAAATGCCTATATATGAATAAGCACACTTTCCTTAGCGCCATTCTTGCAGGGATTGTCTGCCTTTCTGCTTCAGCTCAGAATTACAGCAAATACAAAGCATCCGGCTCCATCTACCACAAAGGATGGATTGACCTCAACAAAAACGGGAAGAAGGATATCTACGAAGACCCCGCCCGGACAGTGGACGAGAGGATTGCGGATTTACTCTCCCGTATGACCCTGGAAGAGAAGACCTGCCAGATGGTTACCCTCTACGGCTACGGGCGCATTCTCAAGGACGACCTTCCGACTGAAGAGTGGAAGGAGAGGCTTTGGAAAGACGGGATTGGCGCCATTGACGAGCACCTCAACGGCTTCCGCAACTGGAGGCTTCCACCTTCGGACAATGAGTATGTTTGGCCTGCGTCCAAGCACAGTTGGGCTATGAACGAGGTGCAGCGTTTCTTTATAGAGCAGACCAGACTCGGCATCCCCGCAGATTTTACCAATGAGGGAATACGAGGAGTGGAAAGCCTGCGTTCTACCGACTTCCCCACCCAGCTCGGGCTCGGGCACAGTTGGGACAGGGAACTTATAAGGCAGGTGGGAGCGGTGACCGGCAAGGAGGCAAGAGCCCTGGGCTATACCAATGTCTATGCTCCCATCCTGGATGTGGCAAGAGACCAGCGATGGGGCCGCTTCGAGGAGTCCTACGGAGAATCGCCTTATCTCGTTGCCGAGCTTGGCGTTCAGATGGCACGGGGCATTCAGGCGGATGGCGGTGCTGCCGCCACGGCGAAGCATTTCCTTGCATACAGCGCCAACAAGGGCGCGCGCGAGGGCCTTGCCCGTACCGACCCGCAGATTCCTCCGCGGGAGGTGGAGATGATTCACGCCTACCCTTTCAGAAGAGTGATTCAGGAGGCTGGGCTGATGGGCATAATGTGCGCCTACAATGACTACGACGGCATCCCTATCGAGGGCAGTTCCTACTGGCTCGGCGAGAGGCTGCGGGGAGAAATGGGCTTCAGGGGCTATGTGGTTTCGGATTCGGATGCGGTGGAATATCTCTATACCAAACACGACACGGCTGCCGATATGAAGGAAGCTGTGTACCAAAGCGTTATGGCAGGGCTCAATGTGCGGTGCACCTTCCGCTCCCCGGATTCGTATGTACTTCCGCTACGCGAGCTTGTCGTGGAGGGACGCATCCCTATGGAGGTCATTGACAGCCGTGTGGCCGATGTGCTGAGAGTCAAATTCGAACTCGGGCTTTTCGATTCGCCATATGTCCGCGACCTTGCCGCAAGCGACGCGCTTGTGGGCTGCAGGGAACATCAGGAGCTTGCGCTTCGGGCCAGCCGCGAGGCTATAGTGCTCCTCAAGAATGAGGGCTCTGTGCTTCCGCTTCGCAAAGGAAGTGTGGGGACCATAGCTCTCTGCGGACCAAATGCCGCCGAGGAGGGGTATGCCAAGACTCACTACGGACCTCTTGATGCCGATGTGATTTCGGTGCTTGAAGGTCTGCAGGCGGGGAGCGGCGCGGAGATTCTCTATGCCAAGGGCTGCGAACTGGTGGATGACAACTGGCCGGAGTCGGAGATTATGGAATTCCCTATGACTGAGAAGGAGCAGGCTATGATTGATGAGGCTGTGGCTAATGCGCGCAAGGCGGATTTGGCCGTGGTTGTGCTCGGAGGCGGCATCAGGACCTGCGGGGAAAACAAGTCGAGGACCAGCCTGGATTTGCCGGGAAGGCAGGAGGCGCTGCTCAAGGCTGTGTGTGCCGTGGGCAAGCCGGTGGTGCTGATACTCATCAACGGAAGGCCACTTTCCATCAACTGGGCGGATGCTCACGTGCCGGCTATACTTGAGGCCTGGTACCCGGGCTCCTACGGCGGACAGGCGCTGACGGAGATTCTTTTCGGGGAATACAACCCTTCAGGGAAACTGACCTGCACTTTCCCGAGGACGGTGGGGCAGATTCCTTTCAATTTTCCTTGCAAGCCCAATTCCCAAATCGGAGGGAACAGCAAGCCGGGGCCGGATGGAGCTCAGAGCAGGATCAATACCGCTCTGTACAGTTTCGGCTACGGTTTGAGCTATACTACTTTTGAGTATTCGGGGCTGGAGATTTCTGCTTTTGAGGACGGGGATTATCCGGTGAGGGTTTCGGTGCAGGTGACCAATACGGGTGAGCGTGACGGGGATGAGATTGTGCAGCTTTATATCCGGGATGTGCTGAGCAGTGTGACTACCTACGAGAAGCGCCTGGCGGGTTTTGAGAGGGTGAGTCTCAGGGCCGGCGAGAGCAAGAGGGTGGAGTTTGCGCTTCGCCGGGATGCTTTCGAGCTGATTGACCGCGACTGGAACCGGGTTATTGAGCCGGGAGACTTCCGGATTATGGTCGGCGCCTCCTCCGAGGACATCCGCCTGGAAGGGGTGGTCAGCATCTGAGGCCCCGGCGGGGGCTGCCGGTGTTTGCGGGCGCCACCGGTGCGTACGAAACAACGCCTACTTCTGAAAATATTTGTATATTTGCAATCCCAAAACTGTCAGCAGCACTGACACACCCGCCTTGGTGGTGGAATGGTAGACACGAGGGACTTAAAATCCCTTGGCCCGAAGGGGCTGTACGGGTTCGAGTCCCGTCCGAGGCACAAACAGCGACCGGTTTAATCAGACATATGGCAAAGAAAAAGTTCCGGATTACCGAGAAAGACTTCCTCCTTGCCAACCGGAAGGCCTCGAGAGAGGAGGAGATTGCACAGTACGGCAAACAGATTCTGTTCCGTACAATCAAACAGAAATCAAAGAAGGTCTATGACCGCAAGCGTCTGAAAAAGGCAGACATCAACTCTGATGACCTGCCTTTTTACTTTTCTGTGAGGGGTTAATTCCGGTCCACAATTTTGTGGTCCACAATTTTGTGGACTGAATGCAAAATGCTATATTTGCAAAAATAAAGATTTATGAGTAAGCCCTTTGTATACGGAACTGCCGTCTTTGGAGAGAACTTTACTGACAGGAAAGAAGAGAGCAGACGCCTTAAATTGAACTTTGAGGCGGGGGTGAATACTATTTTGATTTCTCCTCGCAGAACAGGAAAAACCTCTCTTGTCTATAAAGCCGTCGAACAAATTGAAGACCCATCAATCAAGGTGGTGATGATGGATATCTATGATTGCCGTGACGAATATGAATTCTACGAACGGTTTGCCTCTGCGATAGTCAAAGGCTTGGCCTCAAAGGCGGAACAGGCAATAGCACTCGCAAAAAGCTTCCTATCACGTCTTTCTCCAAAGATATCAATCTCACCCGACCCGACACAGGAATATTCACTATCTCTGGGGATAGGTCCAAAAACAGAGAAGCCGGAGGAAATCCTTAACCTTCCCGAAATAATCGCACGAAAAAGAAATATCAATATAGTTGTTTGTATTGATGAGTTTCAGCAAGTTGGTGAATTTCCAGGCTCTATCTGGTTCCAAAAGAAAGCGAGGGGTGTTTGGCAATTGCAGAAAAATGTGTCGTATTGCTTGTTTGGAAGTAAGAAACATATGATGGAGAAGCTATTTCAGGACAAATCAATGCCGTTCTATCAATTTGGAGATTCTTTTTTTCTGGGACCTATATCCAGGAGCGACTGGGTTAATTACATAGTTCAGCGCTTTGCTACAAGGGGGATGACAATTTCAGAAGAAATGGCCGGCCGCCTGTGCGACAGAGTTCAGCTGCATTCATCCTATGTTCAACAACTTGCTTGGAATGTAATGATAGAGACTGAAAGTGATGTTACGGAGGAGACGCTGGAGAGTGGCTATGAACTCCTATTGCGACAGACCTCAGCTTTGTTTATGCGCCAACTGGAGAACCTGACTGTGTATCAGATGAACTACTTGAAAGCTTTGGACGCAGGTGTCCACACGGGCTTTCAGTCGTCAAACATTCTGGAGGAGTACCGTCTGGGCAGCAAATCGAATATCACACGAATAGAGAACATTCTTCTAAACAAGGAACTGATAGACAAAAGGGTGGATGGCATGTATTTAGCTGATCCTGTATTCGCTTATTGGTTCCACAAGGAATATTGTCTGTAGGTCC